>Ga0114938_1000052_pt1 | contig 95230 bp, 62 predicted proteins | sample AshMeaBigSpring_FD_88675 | JGI IMG/M metagenome (GOLD analysis project Ga0114938, IMG submission 88675) | Groundwater microbial communities from Big Spring, Nevada to study Microbial Dark Matter (Phase II) - Ash Meadows Big Spring | ecosystem: Environmental > Aquatic > Deep subsurface >...
ATCCCTATCCTTAATTAAACCGGAGTAAACATCATAATAAACAAAATAACCAGATCCTTTTTTGTTTTCAATCCAGACTCCATGCTTATTAGCTTTCTTATCAATTTTGCAACCAATAAAATTAAGTCTTTCAAAATCTGGGTTATAATCTAAATTGTACCAAGAGTTGTTCAGTTTAAAATTCACTCCTTTTTGATTCTTAAAGTAAACGACAGACTCAATTGTTCCTGAGAAGCTTAGTTCAAATGATTTACGTCTTCCTTCTTTATCATAAAAAAAAGCTATCGCAAAAAAAAGAATAAATACAGTTCCAACAAAAATATAATATGCTTTCTGTTTCATAATATAATTATTTAGTTATTCTCATTAAGGGTGCTGTGTAATCAAAACCTATTGAACCTCCTAAGCCGAACCTAAATGATACTTTAGTTCCAAACCAAGTAACTTCATTTCTATAATCATCAACACTAAGTAAACCACCAATGCCAGGGCCAAAGCCAGCAGCGGTTCCAAGACCAAAACAATTAATGTTTTTGTTTTTTTAATGTTCGGCCGTATTCATATTTACACAATTTAAATCCCAAGAATAGTCCCAAACTTAGAAAAAATAAAAATCCAATTATTTTAGTGGGTATTATTGAATTTAAAATTTTATTGTTCAAAACATCCAAAAAGAGATTAGAAATAAAGAACATAGCTATAATTTTTTCAATTATCACAAATCGATTCCAATCATTTTTCATTTCTTTCTTTTTAAAATAAATTTCATTGACTCCGAAAAAAAGTATACTAATAAAGCAATTGCGCCAATAATTAAAATTGGTGTAATAATAAATTCAAGATATTCCCTGAAAAATAATTTTGCCACTAAAACAATACCACAAACTACAATAGAGTAATTTGAAGTCTTTATCCAAAAGTCTATTTTTGATATTTTCATTTCTTTTTAATATATCGAGATGTTACAATACTTGTATTATCTTTTTTTATAATGCGTGTTTCATCTTTTGTGTGTTTCATTTTTTTCATTGTAAAGCTCAAATAATCATCCTGTCATTCGTGGTTTATCTCAATCACTATTGTTTGGAGTCTTTTAAAAACTCTGTCTTATTTGTGCATACAAAAATAACAGCATTGTTGCGTTGTTATGTGTATTAAATGATAAAAAATGATATGTAGTGTGGTTTTTTATATATAGTAATATTGTGTTTTATTAAGTTAGTAAATCATCTATATCGGTTTTTTCCGAAAGGGTGTTCTCGCGCATTTGTTCGCGTACTTCGGTAGGTGTGAGTCTGTACTCTTCTTTAAAGTATTTGCTGAAATAGCGTGGGGTGTTAAAGCCTACTTGGTATGCTATTTCGGCTACCGATAGTTGGCTTTTTTGTAAGAGTTGTAATGACCTTTTAAGGCGGATTATTCGAATGATCTCAATAGGTGATTTGCCTGTAATGGAGATCATTTTTTTATACATATTTACTCGGCTCATGTTTAGTTGTTGGCTCAATTCTTCGACCGTAAATTCGGCGTTCGAAATATTTTCCTCAATAACCATAATGGTTTTTTGTATCAGTTTTTCGTCGAGTGATGAAATCTGTATTTCTTGGGTGTTTATCTCCATTTTATCGTTAAACTTCTTGTGCGTCAATTGTTTTTGCTTTTTGATGTTGTTGACTTTCAAAAGCAATGTTTCCATGTTAAATGGTTTAGTTATATAATCGTCGATGCCAATTTTTAGGCTTGTAAGTTTTACTTCGTCGGACACTTTGGCTGTGAGTAGAATGATGGGGATATGTGACGTTCTGATATCTTCTTTGAGTGCTTTGCTCATTTCGATTCCATCCATTAGTGGCATCATTAAATCGGTTATAATTATCTCGGGCAACAGCTCTTGTGCCATTTCAAGTCCGTCGACCCCATTTTCGGCTTCGACAATTTCATAGCTGTCCCAAAAACTATCTTTCAATAGGGTACGCACATCGTCGTTGTCGTCAACAATAAGGAGGTAGGGTAGGTTTGGGTTATTTTGTTTGGCAGTTTTCTTGGATGTATTGTTTGTTTTGTTGGTGCTGATAGGTGTTGCTGTTTTATCCATTAAATTATGTAACGACTCAATAAGTTCAAATGTTAGTATCACCGTAAAGGTGCTTCCTGAATTTAAGGAGCTTTTTAGTTCAATAGTGCCCGACATTATTTCGACTAACTTCCTTACCAAGTGTAGGCCTATGCCACTCCCTTGTATGGATTGTGTGGTTTGAGGTACTTGGTAAAAGCTATCGAAGATTTTTGCTTGATCCTCATCCGAAATACCGATTCCGTTGTCGCAAACATCAAAACGTACAATCGCTTTTTTTGATTCGCGCTGTATGTCTAACAGTATATTTAATTGTATTTGCCCACCATCGGGTGTGAATTTTAGGGCGTTTGAAAGTAGGTTTGATAGTATCTTTTGTAACTTGTCTTTGTCGAAACTGACCCATAACGATTGTACAGGGCTCGAAAATTCGGCTTTTAATTGCTTTTTCTCAAAGCCTTCGCTAAAAGTAAGTAGTATATCTTTTGTAAATGCTACAATATCGCCTTGCGAGTTTGCTACTTGATTACTACTGAGTTCGAGTTTTCGAAAGTCGAGTATTTGGTTAACTAGTATAAGTAGCTGATTTGCATTGCGTCGCATCATCTCTAGTTGACCACGAAGGTGTGTGTCGAAGGTATTGTCGATTATTTTTTCGAGCGGTGTTAGTATCAGGGTTAAGGGTGTACGAAACTCGTGGCTTATATTGGTGAAAAATTGCAGTTTCGACTCGTTTAAATGATGTTCTCTTTCAGCCTCTAACCGTTCGCGATTGAGCTTAATGCGTTTTTGAATTTGTGCATAAATAGCATAGGTAAAAGCTATTAGTAATAAAAAATAAATAAAGTTAGCCCAACCCGATAGCCACCACGGAGGCAATACTTCAATTTGAATACGCCCAGTTTTTTTTCCAATAACCCCTCCTTTGTAAACAGCTTTGACCAATAAGGTATAGGTTCCAGAGCTAAGGTTTGTAAACGACGCTTTTTGTACATTTTCGGTTGTTTTAATCCACTGCGAGTTTACCCCATCGAGTTTGTATAGGTAATGTGTTACTTGCGGCATAAAGTAACTAAGGGCCGAAAATTCAATAGAAAAATAATTTTCGTCATGCTCTAGGGTTATTTTATCGGTAATGGTGATGCTTTTTTTGAGCACAATACGATGATTGTAGGCTATGCCAGGCTGAATGTTTTGGTTGTAAATTTGGAAACCTGTAAATACAATTTCACCCTCGTTTGGGTTGGCATTTTCTTCTTTTAGTGTAAAATAGTTAATGCCATTAGCTCCACCAAAGTAAATTTTGTGGTCGGATGTTCGTAAGGCCGCTTTGTAGTTGAGCGAACCGTTTTGCAATCCATCTTTTTCGTTGTAAATTACAAAATTGGGTTTTACTGATCCGTTTTGTTCTTTAATGGTTAATTTGCAAACTCCTTTAACGGTAGATATCCATAAATTGCCAGTTTGATCCTCTACAATGGTTTGTATTACATTGTCGGGTAAGCCATCTTTTTCGGTAAATAGTAGCAACTCGTTGTTGCGAGGGTTATAGCAGTTTAAGCCTTCGAGCGTTCCTATCCAAAAGATGTCTCTATTATCTTTGTAAACAAGGTTTGCATGTGTTGTCACGATTTCTTTTTCACCTTTTTTGATGTTGAAAAACGATACAAATTTCTTTTTTTCGATATTATAAGTATCAACTCCACCAGCCGAACTAATGAAAAGGATGGGATATTCGAGTGTTAGTCCTAGCACAAATGGTGATTTTAATTGGCCATTTCCATGTTCAAGATGAGCAATTTTATTCATTTGGCTGTCGTATCCTTCCACGCCACCCCCCAAAGTAGCTATCCATATATTTCCCGAGGGGTCGAATACAATATCCCAAATATTGATAGCCGAAACGCGTTTTTTAAGTTCTACATTGGTTCTGAAATTACTAAATCGATTGCCATCAAAACAACTTAATCCACCTAAATAGGTGCCTATCCAAATGCGACCTTTACTATCGTTTTTAAGCGATACAATGATATTGGAGGGTAGGCTGTTTGGGTTGTTTGGTTCGTGTTTATATAAGGTGTATTTACCTGTTTTTTTGTTTTTGCAAGCCAAACCCGAGCCGTTTGACCCGAGCCATAGATTACCCCATTTGTCTTCTAAAAATGCATTTACATCGTTGAAAGGGATATTACTTGCTTGTCTGATACTTGTATTTTCGTATTCAAATTTAAAAATATCGGGATGATAGAAATTCACACCTTGCTTGTAGGTGCCTATCCACATGATGCCTGTGTTGTCATTGTAGATGCATTGTAAAGCGTTGTGCGATAAACTGTATTTGTCGTTTTCGCGTTGTGTGATGTGTGTTAATTCGTTGTTTAGTTTATTGTATATGCTCATGCCACCCTGGTCGGTAGCAATCCAAATAAGTCCATTTTTGTCTTGTGTAATGTCGTTGATGATATCGCTCTTAAGGGTGTTTTTTTTGTCCGATTTATTAAATCGCACCCATTTGTTAAGTGGTTCAATGTATTGAAATACGCCAGCACCTAGGCTGAAGAACCACAGATCGTTGTCGCTGTCGATATAGAGTTTGTTTATGGCGCAGTTGTACTGTTTCGAAAAATTTGCAATATCGCTGTAGTTCTGTATTAACGCAAGGCTTTGATTATCGCGTTTTTCCAGAAAACCATTTCGATACAAAACCCAACACCACTTACCATTATCGACCAAGCAGCTTATTTCTGTTTGGTTGCGGAGCTTAATTTTATCAAACGCAAATTTCTCCATTTTTTTGCGGTTAAAATCATATCGGAACAAGTGTTTTTCGCAAATAAGCCACGCGTTTTTATTCTTGTCGATATGATAATTGGATACAAGTTCATCCACGCCAAGGCTCTCGAATGCCCCTTGTGTGTTTCGTATAAACTTTTCGGAGCTTGGGTCAAAAATAGTAAGTCCATTGTAGGTTTGTATCCATAGTCGGTTGTCGCCGGCTTCTTTTACGGTAATAATAAAGTTGTTTGATATGGACGTGCTGTCACCTTTATCGTGTTGAAAAACTTTTATCTTCGATCCATCGTATCGGTTTAATCCATTCCGATTACCAAACCACAAAAAACCTTTGCTATCCTTTAGTATGCAGTTTACCTGATTGTCCGACAGACCATCGTTGGTTTTTATACTACCGAAACGATAATTTCCGGCAGTACTTGTTACTACAATAAACCAACTGATTAAGCTAAAAATAATTGATTTTAAATGCATTTGAAGAAATTAAAGTTTAACGATTTCGAGTTGTGGCAATGTGCAATTTATTGATTTTTCAAACTGATTTTATCAATATATAAGTACTGATCATTTAATTCTGTATTGAAAACTCGAATGGTATTTATTCCTTTTTTGAGTTTTATGGTCGATGTACTGGTCTCCCAGTTGTTTTTTGATGGGGTAGGAGCAATACTTATATTGGCTGTTTGGGAATTGTTTATTGTACATTTCACTTTGTTTTCCCAGCCTTTTCCAGCAGTGTATTTTAATGCAAGCGCATATTTCCCTGCTTTCGAAACCCCAATTTTAAATATTACTTCGCCAGCTACTTTGCGGTCGAAGCCAGCCATAAATCCCATGCCCGAATATCCAAAAACTTGTGTGCCAATTCCAGCAGTGGCATAAACCTTGCCTCCGGCTTCGGCATGTTCGGCTTCGTAGTGCATCAAGTTTGGATAAGTACTCCAGGCTTGCTTAAAGTGTGTAAATGCACCAGCCTCCAGGCGAATTTTTTCGACAGCAGCTTTATTTGCCTCACTAAACAACTGTGTACTATCGATACTGTAGTTGTAGCAGCCTGTTTTGCCAACCAAGTCTTGTTTTTTGTTGGAGTAAATGCCTGTTACGTGAATGTTGTGACTGCCCGAATTGATTTTTACATTGTAATCGTCGCCATCTTTATACACATTGTTATCAATTTTGTAAAACGAGCTGCCGTTGTCCATATACACACATTGACCCCACATAACACGGTTCATGTAGTTGTTGTTTATATAGCTCCATTGCTCTTTTTCGTTTCCTCCTAGGGTGTAAATTGATCCACCATCGGCTAATTCGAGCATTACGTTTTGCACAAAGTTATAGCTGATGCGGTTGTTTTTCATCACCGTTTGAGGGTAAGTAGTCCAGCCCCAGCCTATGTGCATTCCTGAGTAAGGCATATTCATCACTGTGTTACCTTCTATCAGCATGTCAACTGGGAAAGCAGCTGCAATACCAGTAGCCGAGCGGTATTCCACGCCACAGTTTTCGATGTGGTTGTTGGTGATTTTGTTTCCGCTGAGTACCATTTGCTTATTAGCAGGGAAGTGGCTGTCGTCGCTATTTAGGTCTTTCCAGCTTTTGTAGTCGCCCATTTGTATGCCTGTGGCGGCAATGTCGTAAAAATAGGAGTTGTTCACTACATTGTTTTGGCAACCAGCAAACAGGTTGATGCCAGCACAACCAAGTTTACTGAAGCTACAGTTTTCGATTGCAATATTATGCGCAAAATGCAGTGTGAGTGCAGCACCATCGGCCATCATTTCGCCATGAGCCGATTTTGTTTCGCGAAGTACATTGTTTTGCGCATCGGAGTGACCGTTGTTGCCATTGGGGCGTAGCCAAGTGGTGTAGCTGAAGTTTAATCCCTCGAGTACTAAATTTCGAACAGGTTTGTTGGCCGATTCGCCTTTAATTACCATTAGTTTTTCGGCAATAGGAAGGGTGAATGTCAAGTTTTGAACTTTCTCATTAGCATCTGCTTTGTAAAAAATGGTATTTGCAGTGCCCGATATAGCACCTGATTTATCTAAATACCATTCGCCAACTTCGTCAATAAGTTCGTAGGCATTTTCGAAGTACCAAGGCGTGCGTGCCGATGTGATGCCTTTGTTGCGGCAATATCGCCAACCTGGCTGTTTCATCTCAATGCGCAGTGTGGTGTCGTTTAGTTGTTTAAGTTGTTGAATGCCGCAGCGTGGAGCTGTCCATATCTCGCGGTATACGCACTCTATATGACTCGGGTTTTTCCATTGCATGAATGATAGGTCGGATGTGAGGTGACCGATACTATCCGACACAATCCAACGTTTTTCGTTGCCAATGCTACGGGCACGTTGTGCGCGTACACCATTTACAAACAGCTGACGGCTATCAAGCCCCGCAGGAATAGTGGCGCTCCAGATGTTTTTTGCTTTGTCATAAATCTTCCAGCCATTGATGGGCGTGCCTCCGTGTATATTCACTTTTTCGTTGTTGTAGGCCTTGTAAATTACCTTATAGCCCTTTTGTCCGCCATCGGCATTGCTGAAAACGATAGGTTCTGTAAGTTGATAATCGCCTGCACGGAGGTAAACGTAAATATCGGAGGTCATTGTTTTAATCGCTTTTTTAACCGCTTTTTGAGCTTGCTCAATGGTGCGAAAAGCTTGCGATTTGGAAGTGCCTGTAACTGCATCGTTGCCCTTTACGGGGTCGATGTAAAACGTATTTGTTTGTTTTTGAGCAAAAACTATTGTTGTAAAAAACAATAATGCTAAAGCGAGTAAGTTTCTGAAATTCATTTTGTTAGTAAAATTTATTTAAAGATGTCAGGGCTGCGCCCCTTAAGAAATCCATTATTTAAAACTGCTACCAATATATCACAGCTACGCTGCTATTATAGTAAGGGGCGTAGCCCTGAAATCTCAAATTAGAGAATTATTTTATATTTAAAAACATTTTTTGATGTTGTGCCGATCTGTACCACGTAAAAACCCATTGGCAATTGTACTTGCATGGTCTCGCTCATGCACCGAAATGATTTTACAATACGCCCCAGCGCATCTGAAACGACACAACTGCTGCCCGAAAGTTCAATTGGTATTTTTATAGATAACTGATTGTTCGATTTGTACAGCCTTACTTGCTCCGCAAGCTCAATCTCGTTCAAAGCCGACAACTGGTCCGGAACAAAAAAGGGAATATAAAGTGTTACGTTATTTAAATTGCCTTGATTGTGGTTTTGTCCCAATAATAGCGTTTCGCCTTGTTTGAGTTGTTTCGAAAACAAGGTCAAACGTGTGTCGGGTACTGCAAAACTGTAGCTGGTTTTTGTGAAATTTGCACTTAGCCAGTCTGGGCGCAGCAGTCTGTCGTCGTGCGCAATGTACACGGTGCCGTTGCAGTTTACGCCGAAACTCAACATAGGGCTGGTTGTATAGTTCTTGTAGTCGTTTTTCCAAACTACATATTCAGCATGTTGAAGTACAGATGGTACTTCGGTATATAAGTAAGTGCGGTCGCTGTACAGTTTGTTGCCAACTGCTGGCTGTTGTTCGAGTGTTATGCTATTCGATAGGATGCCAGGGAGTACGTGGGTTAGATAGGCGCCGTTCACACCTTCTAAGGCTGTGCGCATATTGGCAACAAATTCGCCTATACTGCCTGTATTGGTGTTTCTGAATGCTTTTTCGGTATATAGCGTAGGGCATTCGGGGTTTTCGGAGCCAAACTGACGATAAGCTGTCCATAGTGAGTCGTAAGCGTTTAGTAGACTATCTATTTTAATGCGTGATGTTTGTGCGTCGATGGAGCAGTATTTCAATTGAAAGGCTGTTTCGTAAATTCGGTGTACATACAAACCGTAGCGTGCCGATACTTGCATGAATTTCTTGTTTGCCGCGTCGGGCATCTGTATGCTATCGGCAAGTCGTACAATGCGTTCGAACAATTGTACGGCTTCTTTTTTTTCGTTTAGCACGCGTGCTTTTTTCGTTGCATCGGTTGGTATGGCCGGTGGTGCACTGATGTATTGATCGCGCGTCCACCACACATCAATGTCGGCAAAAGTGGAACGATGTCCGCGAATAACAGCATCGGCCGATAACAACGCTAGCGTGCGAAACTGCGTAAGTGAAGTGCCACTAAGGCCAAGTTGTGTGCTTGCAAACGCATTGAATATGCTGGCCTCGCTGGCTGCAGGGTTGTTTGACCAATGGAGCATCACCCAAGTGTTAAGTTCGTTCCATAAATCATTCTGTATATAAGGGCCATCCCAACCACCGCCTTTCGACCAAGTCCACACGCCCGACAGGAGTGGCGAACTGTTATACAATCCACGCAGGCTTGTGTAAGGGGCTGTAGGCATGGTGTTTTTATATTCCTCAAAGCCTTCAATTACGCCATTTGCTATATAATTGGGAAATGCTCCTTTTCCTTCGTACTCGCGGGCACATTGTACTTCAACTAATTGTTGATGACGGCCAGTGCCCAACACCTTGCTAAACGGGTTTCCGCGGTGAAAATCACCTTCGCAGTGTTTGACGCTGAAAATCAGGTTTGCATGCGGCTCTACAGCATTGCTTACCTCGTTGTAGGTTGTTTGATTGGTGTCGAAGCTCCACCACGTGCGGAAAAAGACGCGTTTGTTAAGTTTTACGCATACTTCTTCACGTAAAATCTGCATCAGTGGTATGATTACTGTCGACGATGTTTTGTTGTTGATACCACCCGAATGGTAGGGAGCATCTTGCATGTAGGTTTCGCCAATGCGTACCACTATGCCGTCGAGCTGTGGAAAGTCGCGAAACATCATACGTATTTCCTCGCGCAAAAGTCTTTGCGTGAGTGTATCGTTAATATCTTTAAAGCGGGTTGTCATCCCGTATTTTTCGAGCAGTTTTTTAGGGAAAAGAAGTAAGTCGGACATGCAATATACGTCGAGCCCAGCAGCTTTCGCCGCATTGTAGCGTTGCGTTATTTCGGTGGCTTTGGTGTCAATCCATGTTCGATCGGCCGAGCCAAGCGGTATGGCTGTTGAGTCAAAGCTAGCCCAGTTTACACCCAACACGCCTGAGTCGAATAAGAAAAAAACTTTTCCTTTTGCACCCGCATCTTTTATACGTTCGGGCTTGTCGTAGTTGGTTACAAACCGTACTTCACCCGGGTTATGGTGCACCATATCCATTGTGTACTTTAGTTGTGCTTGCAAATTGCCAGCTACCAAAACTGCGAGAAGAATATAAAGGTGAATTTTCGACATACAATTCAGGTGTGAGATTCGACTCGTTTTAATTCAATATAAATTTTTCCGAATCAACAATTTGTTCGTTGTATTGCATTACAGCAACATACAAGCCTTTTTTCATCGTTGATTTTACAAGTGGTATCTCGTAGTTTTGCGGAGCTAATTTTTTATCAATAACTCGATAGATCTCTATGCCCAAAGCATTATAAACCGACAGCTTAATGTGTGCCGCTTCGGTCATTTTAAATGCCGCTCGCAGGTTGTTTTGTGAGTGTTGATTTACTAACCGAAAATTCTTGTTGCAACAATCCGTCTGTTTAAGTATCGTATTTACATTAATTTGTTCAAACAATACTGCATCGGCCAATGTATATCCAGTAGCAGCAGCCGACAGTTTTACGTAGTTTGTATTTCCGCTCGCTAGACTGTAAGTGCCCAAAAATTGCCAACTATTATTATTAATTGTTTGGTCAACCGTTATCGATTTTGTGCCGTTGGCATGTTTAATTTCGACAGGAGCAGCAGCAGGTCGATTTGGTCCAGCAGTCCAACGCATAAAAATATTGTAGTTGGCCGTTGTTGGTATAGTTGGAGTCCATTTTGCCCATTTAGTAGGGTCGGCACCTGCCGATCCATCGTTGGCATAATTTGTTCCGTAAAATCCGCTGTTGTAGGTGCTTTGTGTCCAAGGTGCATCGTAGGTACAGGCGGCATCGGTATTGTCGATAATAATTTGTGGATTAGCACTGTTAGGTACCGGAATGGGCTCGATATTGGCTATTGTATCGTAAGTAATGGTTGAAACAAAGCGTGCCACCGAATCACCAATTTGATTATAAGCAGCTTGTGTGTAGTGTACGGTTGTTGTTTCTGGTTTCATCCATCCTTTATCAAAAAAAGTATCTGTCGACGAATAAGCCACAAATACATTGGCTAATTTAGCTGCCACTGCCTTTTGAATACGTCGTACAGCATAGTTAGCGGCTGTTTCGATTGCTACAGGTGTGCCGTTTGTAACCACTCCCTGCAAGCCTGTGAGTACGATATAAAATGGTAGTCGTGGTCCAAATTCATTTCGGAAGCGGCTAATTACTTTTTCAAGTGCTGCTTGATATTCGGCTTCGGTTTCGTTGCCAGTTCGAATGGCATTGGCATCGCGTTCTCCTTGCACCCATATTATGCCCGAAAGAGCCAATCCGCTTGCCTGTATCGCTTTTTTTGTTTTATCCACTGCGCTTCCAAAAAGCATAAGAGTTCCACTATCGTCCCACGTTCCAAAGCTCGATAATTCGGCTTTTACGCCATTTGATGAACCTCCACGTGCCGCCGAAACTAAGTATACGGGTTGGTTTATCAGTGTGTTTAAGGTATTTGAAAATGCAGGACCTATGCTTCCACTTGCAGCCGGTTGCAAGTTGTTGCTGTTTTGGCCTATTGGGTCTTGTAGGTGTTGAATGCTGTTGGTGAGTGCATTGTACTCGTATGCAGTGCCTGGGGCACAAACGGTACTTGTGGATGCATCGCCTTGACCAACGGCATTGCTTTGTCCTGCTACGAGAAAGAGTTTTCCGTTTTGCGAAAAAAGAGGTATAAGTTGTAAAAATAACATACAAACCAGGGCTGTATATCGGAACTTACTAGCGATCATTTTTATAGTATTAAAAATTGGGAATTAATTATCAACTAAAAAGCAACACCCCTGACAGACAACATAATCTGTCAGGGATGTCTGAAGTATTTAGTGATTTTAGAAATTGGTTATTTTACCAATACCTTTGTGCTAAATGAACCTACACGTACAAGGTATAAGCCGTTCGATAATGCAATGTTTTCTTTGTTCGATAACAATTTAGCTGATTGAACTAATTGACCATTCATGGTGTAAATGCGAGCAGTTTGTCCCATTTGCTCGGTAATTACAATTGCTTTTTGAGCAGCATAAATACCCATTGATGCAGGTTTTACAGTGCTTACAGCAGTAGGCCATGTTCCATAAGCCAAAGCGCCAATGTCCATTGTTGAACGAGGAAAGCCATTAAAGTCGGTTGTTACTAAAGCATCAGCTATACCAGTGCCCTTTGCAGGTGAAGCTTCAACAATGTTCATGTTAGGTGTTTCTGCCTCTGGAGCTACAAATAATGGATTGTCTATCGTACTGTTTGCGTCGCCAGCAACAGTTTGTCTCCAAATAGTTATGTCATCTGTAGTTGCACCGTCAGCTCCTCCTAGATATTTGCCAAACTGATACATGTTGTAGTTTGAGCTTGTTATTTCGAGCGAAACATTAATGAATTGAGCAAAATGTACTTCGTTGTTTCCAATGGCACGTTTGTTAGCAATAATATTATTCAATAAATGATTTTTTCCAGCTACACCGGTGTGGTAAAAACCATGTGTGTTTTTAGTAGCTGTCATTGGTGCGGCTCCTCCAATATAAAGCGTGTTGTTGTAAATTCTAACAAAATGTGAGGCATCAGTAGCTGCTGCTTGATAAAGGGCAGTGATAGAACAATCGTTCGTAACGCCAACGCCAAGACGAATAATATTGTTTTTAATAATAGTTCCAGTTACAGTTCCATTGGCTAAAGCGTTTGTTCCTGTTGCGCGCATACCATAAGCGTACGAAGTTGTATTGGCGGATACTGCGCGAGGAATTAAGTTGTAAATTAAATTGCGTTCAACTGTTCCTGAGCTGGCAATTAAATCCATACCAATTACTACGTTTCCAGCAGTCGAAAACTCGTCGCCTGATATAAGGTTGAATACTTTATTTTCAGAGTAGTTCCATTGGTTTGCAGTTGGAAATGCACCAGCTATTTGAATGCCACGAACAACATTTACGGAGCTTGCTGTAGTGTTTGTAGCCACAAGATCCGATACTGTGTTGTTGCGAATATTACGTGTGGGGTGCGTGGCATGTGAGTTGATTTGCATACCAATTAAATTGCTATTGCCAGCTTTAAAGTTACATGTAATATCTTTTACAGTGTTGTTTGTCCATGCATTGGCATCAACTGGTGCTTTTGCTGGTTGGTTAGCAGTAAATCTAACACCATAAATAGTAGCAGCATAATTACAAGTAATATTCATGTTTTTTACTACATTGTTTTTAAAAGTGCTGTTGTCGTTCATGTTATACACAGAGAATACTCTATTGTTTGCATTTGAATTGAACTCGAAGTAAGCAATACCATCATTGTTTTCATCGGTACCACCTACAACATTATTTTCAACTCTGTTACCTGAGCCTGCGGAGCTACCTCCAAACCCAAAGATGTAGAAATCTTTGTATATTGGTGCGATTGTTTTTGTCCAGAAAATGCGGTTGTTAGTTACTACACAGTTTGGCGATGATTGTGAAGGGAAGTTGAAAACGCCGACGTTCCCTGTTTGCGACGATTCCGTTGGACTCAAGTTGTAAATTTTGTTATTGTTAATGGTGGTTAGTTGGTCGGCAGCGGTGCTGCTGTTCAAGAAACAAAAGAATGAAATTGGTTTTGGTTTACCTTCGATATCGCAAATATCATTGTTTTCTATCGTATTTGAGTGTCCTGCACCTTCAAACCAAATTTGAGCATTGTTTCCGTCCGAAGCATTTCCGCCTTTAAACGAGCTGGTAATATTTGCACCACGAATAAAACATTCGCGAATAGTAATGTTAGATGCTCCACCGTAGAAGTAAAGAGTTTGTGCCGAAATAACATTAGGGTTTTGAATGGTTAAACCTGTGTCGCCTGTGCGCGATACACCATCAATAGTAATGTATTTAGCGCCATAAAATACAATTGTTTTTGTACCAGAAGCGCCTGGGTTATTGGCTGTGTACGATCCTAAACTTGGACCCGCATAAAGTGTTTGCGAAGTAATAGCTGGTACTTGCGCTGCTGCTGGAGTCGCTGTTGCTAAAGTGATTGTATTTGAAGAAGCATCAATAGCACTAATTTTTGTTATTGTAGTAATACCATTACCTACTATGTACATGTCGGTAGTTAGGCCTGTTACATCAGGTAGAGCTAAGCTTGTTGATGCTGCAGGTACTGTAATGTTTTTAAATTCTTTGGTAAGATCAGGGTTAGCAATTACTTTTTTAACGCCTGGCGCTGGTTTAATAACAATGTTGTTGGCTGCACTTGCACCTATTTTAGCTTTAAAAGCAATCGGGTAAATTTCGGTGGTAGGGTCGTAATCTGCTTGTAGTTCAAGAATGAAAGCACCTTCGAGTGTGGCTGGTACGATAGAGTCGTAGGCCATCTGAATGGTGGTTTGTTTGGCGCCTTGGCTAGCACCTACTTTTATTACTGTTTGTGCACTCAATGCAAAACAGCTGCCAATAGCCATAAAGGCCAAAATGCTTTTTGAAGTAAATAATTTTTTCATGATATAATAATTTAATTAATAGATAATGGCAAAGATATAGATTGCTTTGTTTTATGATAGGTATAAAATAAAATCAGTTAGGGTGCCTAATAATAACAAACAACAAAAACCTGACAGCAAGTTGTGCTGTCAGGTTTTTATCGGTCGGTTTTTCAACCTTCTATTTAGTTAATGGTTAGTTTTTTGCTCTGGCTCTTAATACGTACTACAAAAATTCCTTTTGGTAGTTCTATGGTTTGATAATCAGACTGTATGTAAATTGATTGTGTTAATTGACCTGATACATTGTAAATGTTTGCTTGTTGACCATTTAGATTTTCAAATACAACACGCTTGTTAGCAACAGATATGTTTTCGTTGTTTTTAGCGGTAGTTACTGCTGTTGGTTTGTCTACAATATATGCTCCTAAATCTACAGGCGAATAATCGGCACGTGTTAATCCTGCAAAGTCGGTTGTTACATCAGTTATTTCTACGCCTGCAGCGTTTGCAACTGTAGTTGTACTTAAATGTAAATCAGGCATAGTGGCTGCGGCATCAATAAATAGTGGGGCTGCATTTACACAACCACTTGCAAAGTTGGCATAGCTTGTTGTGAAAGCGCTGTAATCCAAAATGTCGGTGCCAATGTGTGCCAGTTTCGATGTTGCATCAACTTCCAAAAGGTTGTTCGAAAATGCAATAAAACCGTCGCTGTAATCTGCTACGTTTTGCATTTTAAATGCGTAATGCATGCCGGTAGTTCCGCCTGTACGTTTGTTTACAAAAATATTGTTTTTCAGTTCTTCGCCTGCAGCTGTGGGTGCTGCTGCATTGCGGTAATAGCAGTAAGTGTTAGCTGTTGCTCCAGTGGCAGTACCACCAATGTAAATTGAGTTGTGGTAAATTTTTAATCCACCTACATTCGATTTATAAATCGCGCGTATTTCGCCTCCGCTAGCCATGTTTGTGCCTAACGCTAGTACATTGTTTTTAATTACCGAAGCGCCAGTACCACTATTGCAGAAAAGCCCTGTTGCCACTGCTGCTCCTGTCGATATAGCATTCAGGTTGTAAATTTCGTTTTGTTCGGCTAAAACTGGCTGGTTGAATTGTGGTGTAGCACTTATAGCTGTAATAACATGTGCTCCACTATTGCCATCTTGACCTACTGCTAGGTTGGTTATTTTATTTCGTTTAACCGTAATACCCCATGAGTTTACGGCGTATATACCGTATAGTATTCCTTTAATGGTAGCAGCATCGGTGCCTGTTAAGTTTATTTTTAAATTATCAATAATCATGTTTGATATTAAACCGCCAGTATAACAAGTGCTCGAAATACCTGCTAAGCTGAAAGTGCTTGTCGGTGTTTTTGTTGAGTTCAGTGTGAAGTTCCGAATAATGTTTGGGTTGGTTGCATCGCCAAGTGGGAAACTGTCGCCTGCATAAAATACACCAACGGCTATGCCTATATTCGCGCCACCTACCGATGTTGTGCTAATTTCGATGTTCGACAGGACATTGCCTTTCATAGTAGTTACATTGGCCGATAAGTTCATGCCCTGAAATTTATGTGAAATAGCACCACCAATGCTGTAGGTGTCGGTGCCAGTGCTGTTAGCGTACCCAATTGTGTTGTAGCTTACTTCTTTGGTTTTCGATTTGAGGTAAATTGGAGCGTGTATACCCCACGATGTAAATGTACGTGCCGATTCTTGGTACATCTTATTGGTGGTGATAACCGACGATGGCGAGTTAGCTCCAATAAATACGGCACACGAATAATTGTTGGTGGGGTTAAAGTAATTGTAAATTTTACAGTTGCTCACAGTGTTGCCTTCGTTGGTAAATACAGCTGTTCCTATCATGCAAACACCGGCTGTAGGTAGTCCTGTCGATGCATTGCCAATGTTGCAATTGTCAATCGTGTTGTACATGTTTCCTGAGCCTGTAAAGCCTACCGTTGCGTCGCCTCCTCGAGCTTCTGTGCCTGTAGTGGTTCCTATTACAATGGTTCCCGATGTTGGATCGGCTGTTGAGCCTCCACTAGGTATAACTTGAGCACCGAGTACTTTACAATATTGCAGTTTGTTTTTAAATGCGTCGTTTACAAAGTCGATGGTTGTTTCGGTTGCTCCAATGCCTGTGTTTTCGAAGCTTAAAGCTTGTTCGGTGCCTGTGCCCCCTGCACGACCATCAATAGTAACAAATTTGGCGCCATTAAACGAAATTATTTTCGAAGCTGCACTAATTGTTACAGTTGCCCCACTTGCTGGGCGTATGGTAATGCTGTTTGTTTCCGAAGCCAAGGCTTTAGCAGTTAAATTTATTGGTAACGTTTCGTTAGCGCTATTATAGCTTGAACTTAGTTCTATTGTATATGCACCAGCTAAGGCTGTAAAATCAATGTCGTTGTAAGCACTTTGAATGTTTGAATAATATGCAGAGCTACCCGATGGTGCTTTTAGAGTTACCGCTATTGATATTGATTGAGTAGCCCAAAGTGGGTTGCTTGCACTTACTGATACCAATAAGAGGATTAAGGAGAGGAATCTCAAGATGTAATTTTTTTTCATTGTGACTAAATTTATTGTTTAACTTAAAGCTTTAATTGCTGGCTACAAATCTATACTATATAACTGAAATGTTTATGTGCAAAATGATAAAGACTTGTGTGCTGAATGGTGCATTTTATATCCAATATTGGCTTGTAGTTGTTTGTGCCCTTTGTTAAATTAAAAAAGAGCTTGCATGCCACGAATGGTATGCAAGCTCTAAACAAAAATCAATTCAACGATATTAATTTTATTTTACCATCACTTTACTGTTTACATTGCCAACTTTTACAAAATAGATACCGCTATTTATCGATACTTCAAATTTATCCGACTGAATGGTACAGGTGTGTATCAACGATCCATTCATATTGTAAATTTGAGCAAGTTTTGCCTCCATGTTTTCGAATACAATTTTACGTTTGCCTCCATACATAGGTGTCGTTTGTGGTGCGTTGGTTGTTAATCCAGTGAAGTCGCCAACCAGGTATGCGCCGATGTCTGTTCTTCCGTTTACGTTGGTGCGTGCGCGGCCGGTGAAGTCATCGGTTACATCAGTTAAATACTCACCTCCATTGTAGGCCGACGAAGTGTTTGAGAGTACTCTTAAGTCAGGGATAGCCGCATTTGCATCAGCAAATACAGGATTCGTGTCGCTTGAAATCATATCTTTCGTTTCTGTTGTAGCTGTGCGCCAGTTTGCTAAGGTTACATAGCTTGCTGCGGGCGAGTTAATGCGTACACACACAGGTGCAACTAAAATATTATAATCCGATGTAGTGATGTTTGATATTCCAGTAGCTGCGAAAATCGCCGAAAGTATCTCCGTTGATTGTGTTGTTGTGCGGCTGTTTACAAAAATATTATTTTTGAGTGTGAGGTTAGCAATGATACTTCCATCGCGATAGAAGCAAGAGCTACTTGCACTTGCATTGGCTGTTGCATTTTGTTGCGATCCTGCAAGGTAAATGGTGTTGTTAAATACGTTTACTACTTGTGCACCTGTGCCAGATCCTGAGTGTACTAAACCACGTATTTGTGAGCTGCCAGTAATACCGTTACCGATGCTAATCACATTGTTTTTTACGGTTGTTCCGCTTGCATTGTTTCCATTCACACGAATGCCATGTAATACAGTTTCTTTTGTACCAGTGTTTGAAGTTTTAAAATTGTAAATGTGATTTTTTTCAATTAAACCTGTGTTTGCACGGGTGTCTATTGCTATTATACCATGAGTTGAAGTTTCTGTCGTTTCGTCGATATGTAAATCGTGTATTTTATTAGCTGTGTACGACCAAATAGCTGTTGGAACTGTCGTATTTACGAAAATAGCACGAATGATAGTGGTCAAATTACTTGTCGACTTAAGTTTTAAGTTGTAGATGTTGTTGTTGCTAATATTGCGTGCAGGAGTAGTTGCCGTAGCAGTGATATACAATCCCGAAAGTGCGTTTGTACCAGTTCCCGAATAGGTCATGTCAATGTCCGACACCGTGTTGCCTGTCCATGCATTGGCATCAGCAAGTCCCGTACCATTGCCATTGATGTTAATCATATAGCCCATAGGGCCTGTAGTTGTTGTAAACTGAATGTTTTTGATGGTGTTGTTTTTAATGGTGCTGTTTAGGTTCGCATTAATAGGCATTATGTTTCCAGTAGTATTAAAAATGGCGGTGTTGCTATTGTTTACATCAGTTCCACCAATCATATTTCCTTCAATTTGACTCTCGGCTCCGATAGCAAGTACATCGAACGTAAAACCGTAAATACTAGCTTTACTGGCGGCAATGGTTCCTGACCAGTAAACTTTGTTATTTAGTATACGTACATTTGCTGTAGCGCCAGTTACGTGTACTGCGGCACATACGCCGTCGGTAACACCATCTATGTAATTATAATTGTAAATATTGTTGTTTTGTATGGTTTGGTATTCAGCAGCCGAAGTTGCTTCGCTACCCACCAACACCATGGTTACAGGGGTGCCGCTAGCACTGTTGCAAATATCGTTGTTTTCGATGATGTTGCCATTGCCCGAAAGGTTATCGAATGCCACCACAGCATTGTTGATAGTTGCCGACCCTTTGGTTGTTGATGCTCCTTTGATAAAGCAATTGCTTATTTTATTGTTGGTAGCTCCATTTGTAAAATACACACTGTGTACAGAGCTTGTGTTTGGGTTCTCAATGGTAAGACCAGTGCTTCCAGTGCGTGCTAGCCCGTCGATGTTGACATAACTCGCACCATCGAAAACGATTGTTTTTGTGGCACTACCTACTGAGCTTGGGTTGGCAATTATAACAGTTGCACCCGCCGCAGGTTTAATGGTAATGGTGTTTGTTGCATTTGTGCCTGTTATGGCTGTTAACTGAATAGGGTAGTTGCTCTCGCCAGTATAGCTGCCCTGAATCTCGATGGTGTAGGCCTCGCTGATGCTGCCTAGACTTTTAATGTAATCGTAGGCTGCCTGCACCGAATTGTAGTTTGTGCCTGGTGTGCTAGCTGCCGAACCTACCGTAATGGTAGCTGCTTGTGTGCTTGCTAAGCCTGTTAGTGTAATTGCAAAAAGCATCAATGCTTTTTTAATGGAGGAAAGTTTTTTCATGATAAAGAGAATTAAATGTTACTGATTTGTTATTTATCGATGGCAAATTTATAGAATTATTGGTTTTTTAAAAGGTATGAAATAATATCAATTTGTGCGTAATTAAATAACTTGCATGTTTTTTTATAGTGCATATTTACTAATACGACTAGTTATTAGTTCTGTATTTAAAAGTTTCTTCAATTGATCGAAGTGTGAGGGTATAATGAAACCGATAGCATTAAAAAACCCCGACAGTGTTTATATACTGTCGGGGTTATTTTTTTCTATCTTTTAAATACTAACTAAGTTGTTTGTACGGATCGTTACTGTACATAGGAGAAACATATCCTTGCTCAGGTCCTGGCCCTACAGGTGGTGCTTCATTCGATTGAAGTGCTAACGATATTTCATTATCTAAAATTACAAGCTCAAGTTGTGGCGTGATATATTTTTTTTTCATTTCCATATTATGTATTTTTTAATTCCACCAAGCGCTATAGTTCGTGTGCTTAGCGCTTGGTGGATGTGATTTTTATTTTATACTTACACGTTTAGTTTGTTCGCCAGCAACCTTAACCATATACACGCCAGCTGCTAACTTGCTGTTTACGATGCTGCGGTTCGAAGTAGTAACGCCATTTACCATGCATTGTCCAGCAAGGTTGTACACACCATATTTGATGTTTGCAGGCGCAATAAGCTCTATTTGATTCGCTGCGTTAACAAGAACACTTATGTCATTGCCCTTTGCGGTGTCGATGCCTGTAGTAGAGCCAGCTGTGCGGAATACAACAGTAAACGGATTACTTGCATTTACAGCATCGAGATCAAAACTATACACACCACCATCGGTCATGTCTGTTTCTACATTGTTTTTATTGTTTATCAATACAATGCGTGTGTTGGCATCCATGTTTTTAACTTCGGTAGCACGTATGCTAAAGCTTGAGGCTGTACCTGTTTTTAAACCAAGTGCAACTGCTTTGCTGCTGTTGTCGCTGTTTAAACCATTGATGGCCAATTTTTCGCCAGCTACCTCACTGTAAATTTCAGGTACTGTGTTACCTGTGTTAAGCATTTTAGCTGCATCAAAATTATCCAAGCCATTGCTTACGTTCTGGCTCAAGTAAATTACCGTTTCGTCATCGTTTACACCATCCGATAGTTGTAAGCGAAGCAATGGAAGTGCTGACTTTTTAGCCGCAGGAGCTTTCATCATGTTGCCTGAAGCATCTTTGTGTGCTCGCATGGCGTTTGTTACCGACAGGCTACCTGTGGTTTGACCGCTAGCTACCTGTACCCAGAAACCTTGCATAGGTGGTATCAAGTTCGACACACCAGCAGGTACCGTAATACCATCTTCTTCCAAAGCGCCTGTGCCATTCAAGTAAGTATAGAATTTATAAGTACCACCTACTTTCGTACGATACCACATCGTAGGCATCACATTTGTTTTTGTAACGGCATTCCAGTCTAAGTACGATGCATAGGGGTTACCAACCAAGTTAAATCCTTCACCTGTTTGGCCAGTAGTGCGTGTTAGTGTAGTTGTAGTTAATGCACCTGTATTTAGCGCACCTGAAAAAGTAACAACTCCATTTGAAGGCATATTAGCTACATAGCCCTTTCCTGGGGTAAGCGACGTCGTGTTGTTGGTTATCTGAGCCCAAGGAGCCGATGTGCCAGTTGTTTCGCTATAGTACCATAGTTTGTTGGTAGCACTGCTTGCAGCACCAAACACTGCACTTGTAGCACTTGCTACCGGACTAGCCACATACCAGTTACGACCAGTAGTGAGGTATTGTTGCGCTGTTGTAGCTCCACTCACAGTAATGCCACCTGCTGCATTCATATCTTTTATGGTTGCAGTTCCGTTGGTTGCATCGGATTGAAGTGATACATTTCCTGATATAGTAAGTGTCTTACCACTATTTAAAGATAATTGTGCACCAGGCTGTAAGATGATGTTATTACAAGTAGCATTCGTAGCCGATATAACAGGTATATTCGTAACTCCTGCAGGTATTACAACCGAACCATTTGTTGCAGTTGGTTTTGCAGCATTACTCCAGTTAGTTGTAACATCCCAATCGGAGCTGGTTGTGCCAGTCCATGTATTTAGAGCACTTATATCATCTGCACCAATATCTTGTTTGGTTGCACCACCTGTACGTTTGTCACCATCAAAGTCATCTGCAACGCGAGCTGTTCTATCCATCCCTTCTGCAATTGCAAGTGCTGAGGAGCTAGTAAGATGGAAATCAAGTGCAGATGTATTTAAGAAGTTGGGATTACCTATATTGCTATTGGCATCACTTGTTGAAGGTGTAGCACCTACCCATGCAGGAGCACTACTCGGATTTGAATAATCAGTTCCAACAATGGAAGCTAAAGTCGCAGAGTTTGCAGACCAATATAAATTATAATCACAGGCGCTTACTGCTTTTGAAGTTACAACGCGCAATGCATAATGCTTTGAAATAATTCCGGTTTTATTTGTACGTTTATTTACAAAAATATTGTTTTGTAGTACACATGTTGAAGTGGTTGTGCCTTCGCTGGTAAACGAATGTGTGTTATTTGCACTTCCAATAGCTTCTCCTCCAATATAAACCGTATTGTGTAGATAATAATTATTACGGGCTACATTCATGTTTACATAAATTCCATGAATTACCGCATCGCTTGTAACATCAGTTCCTAAGCTGATTATATTGTTGTAAAATCTTATCTCAGCTGTACCAGCTGTAGCAGTTAAGCCAGTAATGACTGAAACACCGGTAGAAATAGCATTCAGGTTATATATTAAATTGCGTTCAAGAGTTAATGTTGTATTACTTCCATTATTAAGATTTATACCTTGTACAATATGTGCTACTGAACTACCTGCTGCACCACAACTTAAATTGTAAACTTTGTTTAATTTACCGCTACCGTTATAAGGACCAGTTGAATAAATTCCAATAACTTTCCCAATAATAGTGTTTGCATTTGTACCTACCGGAATAGCTGAGAGTCCAAATACATTTGTGTAAACAAAGTTAGCCGACCCACTCCCATAATTATAAGAACAACCTGCCAAACCAAATGTGGAAGTAGTTGAAACTGTAAAATACAGATTTATATCACTAATAATATTTGGCTTAGCTACTGTAGCTGCGGCTAAATTGCCACCCTGTTGATAAATACCCACACAAACACCCTGTCCTGCTGCACCAGCCGAAGCCGAAGTAAAGTCGATAGCGGTAATCGTATTACCCCATACATTAGGTTGGTTATAATGAGCATTAATAAAAATACCTGCAAACTTTGATGCAACCGTTAACGATACAGGATTACCATTTGTTATCGTCATTCTTCCTGTTCCAGAATTACTGCTATAGCCTATCACATTGTCTGCTACAGTTACAGTTGTAGTACCAGTTGAAGCAGGTGCATTTACATAAATTGGATAAAGCAATCCATTTCCCGTGTATGTTCTGGTAGCAGTTTGATACAATTTATTACCTGAAATAGTTGTCGTAAGTGAATTGGCATCATTATATACACCGCTTGATATAAAAGCACCCGGGTTAAAGAAGTTATAGATATTACAATTGGTAATAGCATTTCCTTCGTTGGTAAAAGTTGATGTGCCTACCATATATACACCTGCGGTTGGTAAAGTGCCAGACGCCGCTTCGGCAATATCACAATTATCGATTGTATTGTATAAATTACCCGAACCTGTAAAGTTAGGATATGAACCCGCTCTAGCTGTTGTGCCAGTAGTTGTACCAATAAATACAGTTCCTGAAACAGGATTATTTGTTATAGATGCGCTTGCTCCCAAAACTGTACAATACTTAACTGTGTTTTTATAGGAATCATTAACAAATGCAATAGTTGCCGCATTTGCATCTGTAGTTGTAGCCGAAATAGTAAGATTTTTAGCACCACCAGTTCCACCCGATTGACCATCGATGGTTACATATTTAGCACCGTCAAATACAATTGTTTTTGTTTGCGATGCTGCAAATACTAATGAAGTGTTGTTAGCAACTGCTTGAGTTGTACCCGGTACTAATGTTACTTTTTTATTCGTACCATCTACAGATTCAATTACCCTATTAAAACCAGAACCCGAAACAGTCATACCGGCAGCAAGATTAGCAACCGAGCTAAAAGTAAGAGTATTGCTAACAGCAGTAGATGTTGTAGAAACAGCAGTGTTTGGTCCAAAGTACAATCTAACATTACTAGCTGTCCAACCAGCGGTTGTCGCCGCACTTAATGTAATGGTAGTTGTTGCCACATCATAAGTAACTGTTGTACCTGCAGGTATAGACGAAGTACCCGTTACATAATCACCGTTTTGAATCGTAACCGGTCCGTTTAGCTTGATAACTGTTTGCCCAATTGCAACATTTGCATTTGCAAAGGCAGCACTTGCCCGAACACCCACAAAAACCGGATTTGTAACTGCATGTGAATTTGCGGCTGGAGTTGAAAGTGTAATTGTATTACCATCAATGGCAGTAACTGTTGTTTGATCGGTAATACCGTTACCAGCAACTTTATCATTCACGTTCATACCAACTGTATTAGCAACTGTAATTTTTGAAATGTTTGAGACAGCACTCGTAGTATAATTATAAACTGTACCTGCACCGGCATTATTAACAAGTGTTTTACTCACTCCACTTGCAGGCCGAATAGTAATGCTATTTGTTGCACTTGCACCATTGATAGCATTCAGCGTTATGGGGAAAGTTTCGAGTGTTGTACCCGCAGTTGGGTCATAATCGCTTTGAAGTTCTAATACATATGCACCAGAAATTGGTGTGGTTACTGCAGCGGCTTTAATGGCATCGTATGCAGTTTGTATTGTCTTGTTTGCACTAGCAGCTCCAATCGGAACTATCGTCTGTGCACTCATAGTCCCTGACATTCCCCAAAGGAAGGTGCAAATGATTAAGGCACTCTTTAAAAATGTAAATCGTTTTTTTCATAAATATACTCATTTGGTTAACCAACAGCTGTAGTGCTTGGTGGTTATTAGTTAATATTGTGTTTTTTTTGTCGATACGCTATTATCGACTTTACAAAAATAGGGTATCTGAACGTGCTTGATGTGTGCGAAAAAATACATTCTAGGGGATGAAATGATAACAGATAGTTAAAAGTTTATGTGAATTGGTCGTCCAATTATTTGGTATTGAGGAGTGTAGGTGGTGCTGGTATGGGCTCTAGTGTACTGTAGTTGTGTTTTTTGTAATAAGGAGGTTGTTATCTGTTAAAATAAATCAATCTGACATGTTTTGTGTTTATTTGGGTTAAGTGTGTTTGTTTGCTGCTGCTAAATTGAGTAAAGGAGTGAATGCTTGGTATATTCGGTGCATATGGCTTGTAAATAGCTATTAAATTTAGGTTTAAAAGTCATTTAAATTATATGAATAATATAGATAAGCCATATTATATTACTATGGTATATATATGAGATATCTATGATACATCTATGAGATATCTATGACTTATTAGATACTATGCTAGCCTAGTGTATACTATAAGACCCCTATTAATGGCTTATCGACATCAAGCTTTGTTGTGTAAGTCTGTTGACCTATTATTTCGCCGAATCGGACTTCTTTCGATTAATGGATGTATGTTACAGTTACAATGGTTTTTGATACATGATTGATTGTGTTTTTGCAAAATAAGTTCGACCTTGCATGTCGGTATGGATATTTACATTTCATATTTATCATTTCATACCACAATAGGTATTTTTTAATACCTACATTATTCAATTTAATCAACTTATTTTGTACTTCCATTTTTAAAGATATTAAATCAAATACGGTTTTATGATGAATCGCCTGTGTCTCGCTGTCCTATTTGTAATGTGTTGTATGAGTGTGAATGCTCAAAAACAAGCCAATTATCCGTTTCGAAATACGAAACTAGTTCCCGAAAAGCGCATCGAAAACTTGGTTTCGTTGATGACCTTCGATGAGAAAATTGCGATGTTTGCCGGTGCGGGTGTCCCACGTTTGGGAGTACGTGGTGCAGGTAGCGTGGAGGCTATTCATGGCGTGGTGTTGGGCGGTCCGGCATGGGATGTGAATCATCGTGGACCCAAACAATATACTACCGTTTTTCCACAGGGTTATGGCTTGGGCGAAACATGGGATGCGGATATCATCCGTCGGATGGCTGAGTATATGAGTTACGAAGCGCGCTTTCTGTTTCAAAACGAACGTTATAAAAAAGCGGGCTTGATATTGTGGGCGCCGAATGCCGACTTGGGACGCGATATTCGATGGGGACGTACGGAGGAATGCTTTGGTGAGGATGCATTTTTGGTGGGTGAGCTTACGGCTGCCATGGTACGTGGTCTTCAGGGCGACAACCCCAATTATTGGCGTACGGCTTCGTTAATGAAACATTTTTTGGCCAATAGTAATGAGTTTGGACGTGCGGAAACTTCCTCGAATTTTGACGAGGCACTTTTTCGTGAGTATTATGCCTATCCTTTTCGTAGGGGCATGTTGGCGGGTAGCAATGCGCTGATGACTGCTTACAATGCCTACAACGGTACTCCTTGTACGTATCACCCGGTATTGAAAAATACCTTGTTGAACGAGTGGAATTTTAACGGTATCATACTGACTGATGGTGGTGCTTTTCAGCAACTAAAAAATACGCATAAAAAATTCGATAATCTGGAAGATGCCGCTAAAGCCTGTATTAATGCAGGTACTACGCGTTTTTTGGACGATTACAAAGCGGCTTTGACAGGTGCTCTGAAAAATGGCTTGCTTACCGAAAAAGAGTTGGAGCCCAACATCAAAGGCAATTTGCGCGTGATGTTGAAGTTGGGGATGTTGGACGATTCGGATAAAAACCCCTATGCAAAAATTGGTGTAACCGATACGGTAGCGCCCTGGACTAAAGATGAAACGAAAGCCTTGGTGCGCTTGGTAGCTAATAAATCGGTGGTGTTGCTTAAAAATAACAAGCAAACATTGCCGCTACAAATCCAAAAAATAAAACGAATAGCGGTGATCGGTAATCGTGCCGACGAGGTGATAGAGGATTGGTACAGTGGAACTCCTGCTTATAAAGTGTCGGCTTTGCAAGGCATACGCAATGCGGTGGCGGGAACAGATATAGAAGTGCGCTATGTGCGTACCGACCGGATGGATGAAGCGAGCAAAGCGGCTGCTTGGGCCGACGTAGCGATTGTGTGTGTGGGTAACGAGCCTACCTGTAGTCCCGATTGGACGACGGCTCCTTGGGGCAAAAGCGTCATTGCAGGCGAGGGGCGCGAGGATGTGGACCGTGCGGCTATTACACTTGATCAAGAGGACTTGGTGAAGGTGGTATACAAAGCGAATCCGAATACTGTCCTTACATTAATTAGTAGTTTTCCGTATGCCATTAACTGGAGCAATGAGCATGTGCCTGCCATTGTGCACATTACGCAGTCGTGTCAGGAATTGGGTAATGCAGTGGCCGATGTGCTTTTTGGTAAGTATAACCCTGCTGGCCGTACGTCGCAAACCTGGGTGAGCAGCATCGATCAGTTGCCTGCTATGCTCGATTACAACATCCGTAACGGACGAACGTATATGTATGCAACCGAAAAACCGTTGTACCCTTTTGGCTATGGATTGAGTTATACGCAGTTTGAGTACCGTAATTTGGAAGTGAGCAAAAATCAACGTGCTGTTGTAGTGATGCTTGATGTGGCAAATGTGGGTGCGTATGATGGCGACGAAGTGGTGCAGCTGTATGTAAAACTTCCGGGTGATAAGGCGAAAAAGAGATTAAAGGCATTTCAGCGTGTAAGTATTGCCAAAGGCGAAACAAAGAAAGTACGTTTAGAAATTCCTTTAGAAGAATTGAAACTGTGGAGTCTATCATCCAACCAATTTGAAATGCCACAAGGCGTGCTGGAATTTCAAGTAGGAAGTTCGTCGGAGGATGTGAGGTTGAGTGCAACACTGTAAGCCCAGAGGGCTTAAATAGGAGCAACCATGGGTGCAACCCATGGAAATAAAGTGAACAAAAGAAACAACCCTGAAAGGGTTGAATGACATCAGATTATTTTAAGATGGTAAGTTCCATCTGACCTTTAAAAAAATATATATAAACAGATGAAACATCCATGACCGAAATAAAAATTTGGACACACAAAGGGATGTTTATTAGTTCAACAAAAACTTAAAGTGCCCGAATAATTCCCCCTTTAGGGGGCTAGGGGGCAGATATAAAAATTATAAATACATGAAACGTCCATGTTAAAATAATTATTAACTCACAAGGAAATGATTATTTTAACATGGTAAGTTCCATCTGACCTTTAAAAAAACAATTATAAACAGATGAAAACACTTTTTCTTAGTCTCGTTTTAGCTTTCAGCTTCAATGCCTTTGCTGCTAAAACAAAAACATTCACCCTTCAATCGCCCGATAAGAAACTGGGAGTAAGCATAGAGGTGGGCGATAAAATCAACTGGTCGGTAGTGCACGGGCAGGACGTGGTGATTGCTCCTTCGGAAATGGCGCTTAGCCTGAATGAAGGCGAAGTGCTGGGTGTGAAACCGCAAGTAACAAAGGTGCAAGCCAAAGCGGTTGATACCAAGCTAAATGCGCTGTTTTACAAAAAGAAAATTGTAACGAATAGCTATAACGAGCTGTTTATTCAGTTTAAATCGAACTGGGGTTTGGTGTTTAGAGCCTATAATGATGGGGTGGCCTATCGTTTTGTTCTGTCGCGCAAAGGCGAACAAACCATTGTTGCCGAGAAAGCTGCCTTTCAGCTACAAGGCGACTACCATTGCTTTGTGCCCTATGTGTGCGACTTGCGCGACGTGAAGGATCAGTTTTGTTCGGCTTTCGAATCGTTGTACGACCAAAAAACGGTATCGCAACTGAAGAATGATTCACTCTCGTTGACTCCGCTCTTGGTTTCACTGCCCAATGGAAAAAAACTTGCTTTGCTCGAAGCGGATTTGCAGGACTATCCAGGAATGTTTCTAACGGTAGATAAAACCACCAAAAAAGGATTTGTGGGAGCATTTGCAGCTTATCCCACACACGAAAAAATTGGTGGTTTTGCCGATTTAAACTTAATGCCTACCCAACGTGCCAATTACATTGCCAAAGTAACTGGTACGCATCAGTTTCCGTGGCGTGTGGCGGTGGTTTCAGCATCCGACAAAGAATTGCTTAACAATGATATGGTGTATAAACTGTCAACACCATCCAAAATTGCAGATACATCATGGATCAAGGCAGGCAAGGTAGCTTGGGATTGGTGGAACTTTTGGAACATCACCGGAGTGGATTTTAAAGCAGGGGTGAATACACAAACCTATAAGCATTATATTGATTTTGCAGCGAAAAACGGAATTGAATACATTGTGATGGACGAAGGTTGGTCGGTGTCGGCTGTTGAGCCACTCAAAATTGCACCAGCCATTCAGTTGCAGGAATTAATTGATTATGGTCGTTCGAAAAAGGTTGATATTATACTTTGGGCTAGTTGGCGTGGTATTTATCCGGTAGTAGATGAGGCCTTTGCAAAATATGCTGCTATGGGCATCAAGGGCTTTAAAATTGACTTTATCGATCGCGACGATCAAAAGATGGTAAAACAATGCTACGAGGTAGCCGAAAAAGCTGCAAAACACCGCTTGGTGCTCGATTATCATGGTATGTTTAAATCGGCAGGCATGCACGTTACCTACCCCAATGTGTTGAACTTCGAAGGCGTGCGCGGACTCGAAAACTGCAAATGGCATACGTATGATGCGCCCTTGTATGATGTGACCATGCCTTTTATTCGGATGTTGGCTGGCCCTATCGACTATACACCCGGTGCTATGCGCAATGCAACAAAAAGTAGCTTCCGCCCGGTAAACGACAATCCGATGAGTCAGGGCACTCGCTGCCATCAAATGGCGATGTACGTGGCCTATGAGGCGCCATTGCAAATGCTTGCCGATAACCCAACGGCTTACAGCAAAGAGCAGGAATGTACTGATTTTATCGTGAAAGTACCAACTGTTTACGACGAAACGGTCGCTCTCGATTCGAAAGTGGGTAGCTATCTTGCCCTTGCACGTCGTAGCGGCTCGGACTGGTACGTGGGGGCGCTCACCAACTGGAATGCGCAACAGCTTACTATTGATTTTAGCTTTTTACCTGAAGGAACATTTCAGGCAGAAGTTTTTAAAGATGGATTGAATGCACATCGGAATGGCATCGATTATAAACGTGAAATCATACAAGTAACTAAAAATAGCAAATTAAGCTATCAGCTTGCCGAAGGTGGCGGCTTAGTGATGAAAATAAAAACGGCCCCTAACCCCTAAAGGGGAATTAGATTAGTGCCGAATGGTCTTTAAGCCCCTTTAGGGGTTTGGGGTAGAATAGAAAGAAATAGTAAGGTGGATTTACAATGTTGGATTGGAAATCTACGGATTCTCAGAATAGGATTTTTTCCGATAAATTGGGAGGGTTATTTAATCTGTCAAAGAAGAATTATACGTTCAATAAGTTTAATATCAATAATTAATATAGAAATGAAAAGAAATCTTGTGTGTGTATGTCTAGGGTTTTTAGCTGCATCGCTAGCGGCTCAGCCTGCATTCGAGAAAACCTCTGATGGAATAATTGTGTATCCACAACAAAAAGGTACTGTGCAAATGGTACAACTCAAAGTGGTGAACAATAAAATTATTCAGGTGAAAGCAACACCCGAAAGTCAATTCTCGACAGAGAAAAGTTTAATTGCTGCCAAACCGTACGATACGGTTGCGAAGTGGAGTGTCGATGAAACGACCGACTCTGTTTTTGTACGTACCACCGAACTAAAGGCGGCAGTAAGTAAAAAGACAGGTGAGATTTCGTTTGCCGACAAAACAGGTAAACGCTTACTTCGCGAAAGTAGGGGCGATGCAAGGCAGTTTACGCCCATCGTGGTAGAAGGCACAAAAGGCTACACCATGTCGCAAAAGTTCGAATCGCCAGCCGACGAGGCATTCTATGGTCTTGGCCAGCACCAATCGGATGAGTTTAATTACAAAGGTAAAAACGAAACTTTATTTCAATACAATACGAAAGTGTCGGTGCCATTTGTGGTGTCGAACAAAAAGTATGGTGTGTTGTGGGATAATTACTCCTTATCGAAATTTGGCGATAAGCGCGATTATGCTCAGATGAATCAATTCCGTTTGTTCGACAAATATGGCGTAGAGCAAGGCTTAACGGCTACCTACATGACTAACTCAGATCCAAACAATGTGTTTTGTGTACGTACCGAAAACACCATCGATTACGAAAATCTTGAAACACAAAAGCATTTCCCCGATGGATTTAAGTTTGGAAACTCAACCATTGTATGGGAGGGTAGTTTACAGTCGAACGAAACGGGTATTTATCGTTTTATTCTGTATTATGCCGGTTATACCAAAGTATATATTAACAACGAATTGGTAGTGCCCGAACGTTGGCGTACTGCTTGGAACCCGAACAGCTATAAGTTTAATGTAAACCTCAAAGCGGGGGTTCGTGTTCCTGTAAAAATTGAGTGGAAGCCGGATGGTGGAGCCTATCTTGGGCTAAAAGCCTTAAGTCCTGTTAGCGACGAGGAACAAAGCAAAATGGCTTGGTGGAGCGAAATGGGTAACGAGATTAATTATTATTTTATTGCCGGAAATAGCCTTGATGAGGTAATAAGTGGTTATCGCAATATTACAGGAAAAGCGCAAGTGATGCCTGCATGGGCCATGGGCTTTTGGCAGAGTCGTGAGCGTTACAAAACGCAGGACGAAATTGTGGGGACGCTGAAAGAGTTCCGTCAACGTCAAATTCCAATTGATAACATTGTGATGGATTGGTTTTATTGGAAAGAAGATCAGTGGGGAAGTCAGGAGTTTGACCCGAAACGATTCCAAAATCCGACCAAAATGATCTCCGACATTCACGACATGAATGGAAAGATTATGATTTCAGTATGGCCTAAGTTTTACGCCAATACCGATCACTACAAGGAGTTTGATAGCAAAGGTTGGATGTATCGCCGTGCTACCAACGATAGCGTGCGCGACTGGGTAGGCAAGGGCTATGTGGGTTCTTTTTACGATGCGTATAGCGAAGGTGCTCGTAAATTATTCTGGGAGCAGATGCGCGAACATCTATTTACCAAAGGCATCGACGCTTGGTGGATGGATGCTTCGGAGCCCGATATTCAATCGAACGCTAGCCTCGAATACCGCAAAGCACTTTCGGGACCAACCGCATTAGGGCCATCAACGAAGTATTTTAATACCTATGCATTGATGAATGCCGAAGCAATTTATAACGGTCAACGTAGTGCTGATGCCAATAAACGCGTGTTTTTACTTACTCGCTCTGGTTTTGCAGGGCTTCAGCGCTATTCTACTGCTACCTGGAGTGGCGATATTGGTACGCGTTGGGAGGATTTGAAGTCGCAGATTTCAGCTGGTCTTAACTTTGCCCTATCAGGCATCCCGTATTGGACGATGGATATTGGTGGTTTCTGTGTGGAAAACAGATATGTGAGCGCACAAAACAAATACGATGCTACCAAGGTAGAAAACGACGACCTAAAGGAATGGCGTGAGTTAAATGCCCGTTGGTATCAGTTTGGAGCTTTTGCGCCGCTGTTTCGTGCACATGGTCAGTTTCCACTTCGCGAAGTGTTTAACATTGCACCCGAAACACATCCCGCTTACAAAAGCATTGTGTATTACAACAAACTACGCTATAGCTTGATGCCTTATGTTTACACGCTTGCAGGTATGACTAATTACAAGGATTACACCATTATGCGTGCTTTGGTAATGGACTGTGGTGCCGACAAAAAAGTGGAAAACATTAGCGATCAGTTCTTTTTTGGACCATCGTTAATGGTGTGTCCGGTTTACAAATACCAAGCCCGCGAGCGTGAAGTGTATTTCCCTGCAACAAGTGGATGGTACGACTTCTATACAGGTAAATTCATAGCTGGAAATCAAACTAAAACAGTAGAAGCTCCTTACGAACGCATGCCTATTTATGTACCCGAAGGTGCCATTATTCCTTTTGGTCCCGACATTCAATATACCAATCAGAAAAAAGCTGAAAACATCACCTTGTATGTATATGCCGGAAAAGATGGTTCGTTTGAATTGTACGAAGACGAAGGTATAAACTACAACTACGAAAAAGGAGCATCAGCCAAAATCCGTTTCGATTACAACGACCAATCAAAAACCCTTACGATTCAAAAACGTGTAGGAGAGTTTGATGGAATGTTACAGAAGCGTACGTTTAATGTTGTGTATGTAGATCAGCAAAATGGTGCTTCTTTCGATAAAAGTACCGTAGCGAGCAAGCAAGTTATTTACGACGGAAAGAAAATAAATGTGAAATTGTGAGGTTGTTTTGATTTGTTAAGTGAACTGATTGTTGATTGATAATTGATTTGTGTTGGTAAAAGGCATAATAATAGTAGATCTATTGTTGTGCCTTTTTTAATTTGTTGGTAATTAGGTGATAGTGCGTTTCGCTTGTTGAGTTTTGTTCGTTTTGTTAATTGTGTTGAACTAAGTTCAAAAAGCTTGTATTAACATATTGCACATAAAAATGTTACAAATTATACTATGGATTGTATCAAATTAAACATGTCGCTTTGTTATTATTCTTTAAATTTGCTGTGCGTTTTTTAAAATTATTACTTGTTCTATGCATCGGTTTTAGATGGACATAAGCTCAAGTTGTTTTACAAAGTCAAAATACTAGTTGCATCGTACTAATACGATAAAATCACAATTCGCGGGAAAAAGTTTTTCAATAAGGATTCAATCTTTATTGAAGATATTATATCACTATTTGTTAATCTTTAAAAGCAAACTTGTATGAGAAAAGGAGTAATTTTATTCTTTATTTTTTGTGCTTCTATGGTGCTATATGCACAGGAAAAAGGAGTATCGGGTAAAGTTGTGGATGAAAACAACGAACCCATGACGGGAGTTACCATTGTAGTTAAGGGGTCGACCACGGGTACGATTACCGACATAAGTGGTGTTTACAATTTAAAGTACATGCCAAATGCCAAAGTGTTGGTATTTCGGTATGTCGGCTATGAAGAGCAGGAGGTGGAAATTGGTGACAAAACAACCATTAATGTGCAGTTGCAACCTTCAACCAGAGTTTTAAATGAAGTCGTGGCTATCGGTTATGGTACTGTGAAGAAAAGTGACTTAACAGGAGCAGTAGCTACACTTGGTGGCGACAAAATTGCCAATCGAAAAAGTACGCAAGTATCGCAAGCACTGCAAGGGGCTATCCCAGGCCTGATGGTGACACGTAACAACAATGCTCCAGGAGCAACAGCAACTATTCGTGTGCGTGGGGTAACCACCATAGGCGATAGCAATCCGTTAATTATTTTAGATGGTGTGCCTGTAGATGATATCAACAATATCAATGCAAATGATATTGAAAACATATCGGTGTTAAAAGATGCAGCATCAGCATCTATTTACGGATCGCGTGCAGCAGCAGGAGTAATTCTTGTTACTACTAAACGTGCTAAGACAGGTGCAGTGTCTTTGACTTACAGCACCGAATATGGTATGGAAACACCAACACGAATGGCAGAGTATGTGGACGTAAAACGTTACATGCAATTAACCAACGAGCTCCGTTGGAACGATAATGGCAATAATGCCAACGAATATCCCACCTATCCAAAAGCAACCATCGAAAAATACGATTCGTTGAATATGGCTAACCCCAATAAATATCCAAATACCGATTGGATTGACTTAATTCTCAAAAAAAATGCCCCTCGTCGTAGTCACGCTATTAATATTTCGGCAGGAACACAAACCGTACGTACCAATGCATCGATTGTTTACGATAAAACGGATGGACTTTTTGAGAATAAAAGCTACGAGCGTATCACTGCACGTTTAAACAACGATTTTACCATCAATAAATACTTATCGGCAACTGTCGATTTAAGTTTAAAACGTTCTATCAGTACTTCTCCATACCACGATCCAATGTACAATATGCTTATTGCACCTCCAGTATATGCTGCGCAGTGGAGCGATGGACGTGTGGCTGAAGGTAAAACCGGTGCTAACCCATACGGAATGATGAAATATGGAGGATACAAAAATGGTTGGTATAATTTGGTGAGTGGAAAAGCATCTATCGATTTTACGCCTTTTGACGGTTTTCGCTTATCTGCTGTATTTTCACCAACTTTAGGCTTCGACAAAATTAAAGAGTTCAATACCAAAGTGCCATATACTGCGGCAGATAATCCAAGTTTAGTGTCAGGATATCTCGAAGGGTGTACTACCACCAATTTATGGGAAAAACGAAATGACAGTTATAAATACACTGGTCAGTTGTTGGCAAATTACATGAAATCGTTTGGGCGTCACAACTTAAACCTAATGGCGGGTTACGAGGGTTATTACTCGTTCAACGAAAATTTGGGTGCAAGTCGTGAAAAATATGAGTTAACTACTTATCCGTATCTGAACTTAGGGCCGCTCGATTTACGAGGAAACTCAGGTAATGCTTGGGAAAACTCTTATCGCTCGTATTTTGGACGTGTGATGTATAACTTTAATAGTCGCTATTTTTTACAAGCAAATGTTCGTTATGATGGTTCTTCTCGTTTCGACAAAGAATATCGTTGGGGTTCATTTCCATCGTTCTCGGGAGCATGGGTAATAAGCGAAGAGTCGTTTATGAAAGAAGTACCTGTTATTTCATTCTTAAAACTTCGTGCATCATGGGGTACTTTGGGTAATGAGCGCATCGGAAATTATCCTTATCAGTCTACTATCGCATTTGGAAATACTTTATTCTATCAAGGAGCCAACACAGTGGCAGCACAAACTGCAGCACAAATTCAATATGCTATACGTGATATTAGTTGGGAAACAACACAATCCACTGACTTTGGGTTGGATTTGAACATGTTTAAAAACCGCTTAAGATTATCGGGCGATTACTATCTAAAAAATACCAAGGATATGTTGCTTGCACTTGAAATTCCAGATTATATTGGTTTTGATAATCCTGATCAAAACACTGGTAAAATGAATACTAAAGGTTGGGAGTTGGAAGTAAACTGGAACGATCAGTTAGGTGATTTTGGTTATTCTGTTTCAGCCAATGTTTCTGACTTTCAGTCGAAAATGGGTGATTTAGGTGGTACTGAATTTATTGGTGATCAAATTAAGAAAAAAGGGAGTGAGTTTAACGAATGGTATGGCTACCGGAGCAATGGATTGTTTCAAACAGCAGAAGATTTAGCTGCTTCACCCAAATTGGGTGTGAACCAAAAAGTGGGCGATGTAAAATACATGGATTTGAGTGGGCCTGATGGTATTCCCGATGGCAAAATATCGCCAGAGTACGACCGTGAATTGTTAGGAGGTTCGCTCCCTCGTTTCTTATATGGTGCAAATATCAAACTCGACTATAAGAACTTCGATTTAGGAATTGCTCTTCAAGGTGTTGGGAAAGTAAATGTACGCAAAGCAGGTTTAATGATTACGCCACTTGCTGCGAACTGGGGTAATGTACCCAAAATTTTAGATGGACATAGCTGGAGTAAATACAATAGTGAAGCTCAAAACTTAGCTGCTGAATATCCTCGTTTTACCTATACGAATGCTGGTGTAAACTATGCAATGTCTGATTTTTGGTTGATTAACGGTGGTTATTTACGTCTTAAAAACATCACTTTAGGTTATACACTGCCTCAAGCATTGACCAAAAAAGCCAATATCCAACGCATCCGTTTGTATGCCAGTGGTTCCGATTTGTTCACTATCGATCAGTTCCCTAAAGGTTGGGATCCTGAAGTGTCGGAAAGTGGCTATCCCATCACATCTACGTTCTTAGTTGGTTTATCAGTTTCATTCTAAAAAAAAATTACAAGCATATGAAATTAAAATATATATCGAAAATACTAGTGGCCGGGATTATAGGCTTATATTCTTGTTCCGAACTTGATTTATATCCTCTTGCTGAGGGTTCGAGCGAAAACTGGTACTCTACCGAGAGTGAGGTTGAAATGGCTTTAAACGATTTGTATCGCATTGACTTTTGGCCAAATTATCAAATCCCGTATCAAGATTATGATTTATGGACAGACGATATGATGAGCCGTAGTGCAACTACTGCTTTTACTAATGGTACATTAAATGGACAAGATGGAACTGTAAACGATTGGTGGACTAAAACCTATAAATGTATAGCTCGAGCTAATACCGTATTATTAAATCTTGAAAAAGGAAAAGTGCAATTGCCACAAGCTAAAATGAATCAGTTTGAAGGGGAGGCGCGCTTTGTTCGTGCAGCTCAATATGCTAAACTCATCACTTACTGGGGCGATGTGGTGTATTATACTGGTGTTCTTGACTTAGAGCAATCGTTTACATTGGCAAAAACAGATAAGAAGGTTATTTTGAAAGCTATTTATGCTGATTATGACTCAGCAGCACTTAAACTACCTACGACCTATGGGAACCAAAGTTTAAGAGCAACCAAGGGTGCTGCTTATGCCATGAAAGCACGTATAGCTTTGTTTTTTGGCGATTGGGCCATTGCTCGTGATGCTGCCAAAGCATGTATGGATTTGGGAGTTTATAGTTTGGCTAGCGACTATGCAAGCTTGTTTTATTCGAAAACGAAAAATCCGAGTGAGTTGATCTTTGGACAAGCGCGTTCAACTACATTAACTGTAGTAATTCCAGATACCAAAAACTACTTAACTCGTTTAGCTGGAGGGTGGGGAGCATCGATGGCGCCATCGTGGTATTTGTTCTGCTCGTATTTGTGTACCGATGGGTTACCTATCGACGAATCGCCACTGTTTAACCCACGTGAGCCGTTTAAAAACCGTGACCCTCGCTGCACAGCAACTATTGTAGAATTTGGAACTCCTTGGTTGGGTTTTAGCTATCAACCTCACCCAGATTCGTTAAAAGTAAAAAACTACAAAACAGGTTTGATGGTTACCAATAACGATAACCGTGCCAATGCACAGTTTGCTTCGTTCAATGGCTTAGCATTCAAAAAAGGTATTGACGAAGAGTGGGTGGACGATTACAAAGCGGAAAATACGAACTTTGTTATGCGTTATGCCGATGTGCTATTGATGTATGCTGAAGCAAAAACAGAATTGGGTGAAATTGACCAAACGATGCTCGATGCTTCTTTAAACAAAGTACGTGCTCGCGCCTACAAAGTAGCTGTAACTGCTAAAACAAGTTATCCTGCCGTTACAAGTACCGATTAGGCCGCAGTGCGTAACGCAGTACGTATAGAACGTCGTATGGAATTAGCTCTTGAAGGTCGTCGTTACGAAGACTTGCTACGTTGGAAACTTGCTGAAAAGGCGATTAATAAAGATATGTATGGTATGTTAGATCCTGCCGACTTGCGTCTAAAAGTAGTTCAACCAGGGTTATGGTTCTTCCCACAAGTACCACCAATCGACGAAGATGGTATGGCTGACTTTGAACCAATGTACAATGCCGGTTTGGTGAAACTATGTGCTGTACGTACATTCCCAGTTCATCAGTATTTATGGCCAATCCCAACCAAAGAAATTTTGATTAATCCAAACTTAACTCAAAATCCAGTTTACTAATTTGGTTGTTGTTTTTAAATTAATAAGGGTTATTCCAATAGTGTCCATACTATAGGAGTAGCCCTTATTTATCTTTTTGCCAACTCGTAATAGGCAGTTGGTGTTTTAGCCGTGTGTTGCTTAAAGGTACGGTTAAAGTTGGAGATGTTGTTGAATCCACACTCGTTGGATATTTGAGCGATGGGCAATTGCTTTTCGGTCATTAATTTACAGGCAAAACCGATGCGTAACTCGTTAATGTGTTGCACAATGGTTTTACCTGTTTTAAGTTTAAAATACCGACAAATGGCACTTGTGTTCATGCCCGAAAGATCGGCTAGGTCACTGATATTGATTTTTTGAGTGTAATTGTAATTGATATAGGTTAGTATTTTGTTGATTCGATTGTCATCATACCCTTTGCTTTCTCTTTCAAAATGTACACTAGCTAATAATTCGGGATTTTCATGTTTAGTCATTTCGTAAAGTATATCGAGCAAGCCTAGATAGCGTTCGAAGCCAGTGAATCGAAGCATTTTTAGTACTTTCCGTTGAATGCTAGCACTGTTGTAGTTGCTGAACTTGATGCCTTGTCCGGCGGTGCTCAGTAAATGTTTGATGGCGGCGAATTCGGGTAGCTGTAGTTGGCTTGTACCAAATATATCGGCTGCAAACTGCACCACAACGGCATTTACTTTACGTTTCGAATTGTTCTCATGAAACACAGGAGCACTTTTCCAGTAATGTGGCAAATTGCTACCCAATAACACTAAGTCACCTTCTTTAAAGTTTTCGATGCTATCGCCAACATAGCGGGTGCCAAAACTTTTGAGCACATAAACTATTTCGTACTCGCAGTGATGATGCCATGGAAATGTAAAATGCGGGAAGTCGTCCCATTTTACTTTGATGGTATTTTGACCAATAATATTTAATTGCTCGTGCATTAATTTCATGCTTGTAGATTTAAAGGGTATGATTGCAAATATACTACATTAATCTGCAAAAATATCATTTGTTTAAAAAAATGCGATGCTGTATATTTGTAAGCGTTATTTTATGTCGTAAATACCTGTAAAAAATTGATTCTATAAACTTATAATAATTTCACAAAATGTTTGATATTCAAAACAAAGTAGCTGTCGTTACCGGAGGTGGTGGCGTGTTAGGCAGCAATATTTCGAAAGGTCTTTTACAGGCAGGTGCAACAGTTGTAATTCTTGATATTCGTGCCGAAGTGTTGGAGCAAAAAATTGCAGACTTGCAACAGTATGGTAAAGTAAGTGGGTTGGTATGTAATGTGCTCGATGAAGATAGTTTGAAAAGTGTACGTGAGCAAATTGAAAACCAATTTGGTGGTATTGATATTTTGGTAAATGCTGCTGGTGGGAATACGCCTGGAGGAACCCTTTCGGAAGATCAAACCGTGTTTGATATGAAAATGGAAGACTATAACAAAGTGGTGAATCTAAATTCAAACGGTACGGTTTATCCTTGTTTAATTTTTGGCGAAAGCATGGCGCGTCGTGGATCGGGTAGCATTATCAATGTGTCGTCGATGGCTACTTACAGCGCCATTACACGTGTTCCTGGATACTCGGTTGCCAAAACAGGCATCAATATCTTTACGCAATGGTTGGCTATGGAATTAGCATCAAAGTTTGGCGATAAAATTCGTGTAAATGCCATTGCTCCAGGTTTCTTTATCGGCGATCAAAATCGTGCGGTATTAATTAATCCAGATGGATCGCTTACTGAACGTAGCAAAAAAGTAATCGCTAAAACGCCCATGAAACGTTTCGGAAATATTGACGAGTTGAACGGCATTGTTCAGTTCCTTTGTTCCGATGCAGCAAGCTTCATTACAGGGGCTATTATTCCTGTAGATGGTGGCTTTAGTGCATTCAGTGGAGTTTAAGCAGCGGTAAGCAGTAAGCGGTAAGCGGTAAGCAGTAAGCGGTAAGCGGTCCCGGTAAATCGGGATGTTCGCTTCGCTTTCAAAGGTGGCTATATCTCCATTCTAAAAAATCTAATATTCATGAAATCATTCCATTTTCTTTTACTACTGTTTTTGTCGCTATCAACGATGTCGGTGTCGGCACAAACATTTCAACAGTACAACTATAAATTGGTACCTTTTGGTGCTGGTGGTTGTGTGACAGGAATTATTGCGAGTCCCACGCAAAAGAATTTGATTTACCTGCGTACCGATGTGGGGGGTATTTGGCGTTGGGTGGAGCCTTTGCAAAGTTGGAAAAGCTTGTCGTTTAAATTTCCCAAGCCGGGTATGTTGTCGGTCGAGAGTGTGGCTACCGATCCGCAGAACCCCAATAGAGTGTATGCGGTAGTGGGCGAAAGCTATTTTGATAGTGGTGCTACTACTTTCTTGCGATCAACGGATTATGGAGAGAATTGGGAGTTTATTGATGTCAGTTCGAAGTTTAAGGCCTTGGGTAATACCGGAGGTCAAAAAGCTTGTGGCGAACGCTTGATGGTCGACCCAAACCTGAGCTCAACCTTATATTTTGGTTCACGTGCTACAGGTCTATGGAAAAGTACCGACTATGGAAGTACTTGGAATAAACTCTCTAGCTTTCCGATAGCTAGCAATAGCAAAGGGAACGGAATTGTTTTTATTGATTTTATGCCTGAGTTTAGCGACAAAGGAAAAGAAACCATGGTTTTGTTTGCTGGTGTTTCGAGAGTTGATAAGGTGGCTCCTGTCGATTCGGCAAATGTGTATATGTCTATCGATTACGGTGCAACATGGCAAGGCGTTTCAAGCCTCAAAGGAAACGGGACACTTGCTCCCCCTGCCAATTATACACCACAGCATCATGTAGTGGCGGGTAGAAAGATTTATGTGACCTATGGCGATGCGCCGCGTTCGAGTGTTTGGCGTTACGATCTAATCGATGAATTGTGGGAAGATGTGTCGCCTAACGATAATGCGCCAATTTCAGGCATCAGTGTAGATAATGTAACTAATCCGACATGGATTGCTTTGTCAACAAACGGTATTTTTTGGGGTCAAAGTTGGATTTCGGGAATTACCTCATGGGGTGACGATATTTATCGAGGTAAAATTTCAAGCAACGGTGCTATTACCTGGGATAAACGATTAATTGGAAATTCGCTTGCCAAATACGATATGTCCGCTAAATTTATCAATGGCGAAATGCACTGGGCTTGGGATATTAAAATCGATCCATTCAATCCGAATCGTGTGTTTGTGACTGCTGGTACTGGTGTTTTTACAACTAAAAACTTTACGGGTTCTACTTCATTGTGGTATCACAACGCTCAAGGGCTTGAAGAAACAGTAACCATGGATGTAGTGTCGAAACCAGGTGGAGAGTTGCTGTATGCTATTGGTGATGCATCGGGTGCAACATATTCGGATCCAACAACCTATGGAATTCGATTTAACCCTCATCAAGCAGTTACTAGCTCGGTTGATTATGTGCCTACAGCGAATACGCTTTACCGTGTAGGTAGTGAGCGTTTGGCAAATGGTGTTACGAGCTCCATTATGTACTCCAACGATGGTGGCAGAGTGTGGACAGGCGTGCCTGTTGCTACTATCCCATTCAGTCCAGCTATGCCATCTACCATTACAAGTGTCGATGCATCGGCAACTTATGGCCGAATAGCAGTAAGTGCCGATGGGAAAATATTGGCATGGAGTCCGCGTTATTGGAAAATTAATAGTGTTTTATATTATGGTAATTTTTATACTGCCAACAATGGCGCAAGCTGGACTGAATTTCCGGGTAATTTAAAAGAGGCGTCGGTCATCTATGCTGATAAAGTGAATCCCAATGTTTTTTACATCTGTACTGGTTCTAAGATTTATGTTTATACCTGGGGTGGAACAGCTTTCACGTATCAAACTTACAACACACCTACCACGCTTAGCAAAGTGATGGCAATAAACCCATTTGTTGAAGGTGAGTTTTTGGCTTTTAGTTCTTCGGGCTTGTATCGTTATACAGCAAAGGGACAACAATACACTAAAATAGCGAATATAAACAATTGTAGTGGCGTGAGTTGGGGAAAGGCAGCGCCGGGTAATACTAATCTGGCTGTTTATGTTTTTGGTAAATATGGTAGCGAAACTGTTTCACGCTTGTATCGTTCGGACGACGGCATGCAAACATGGCTTCGGGTGAGTGATGATAATTCGTTGTTTGGTGGTATCTTGACCAAAAGTATTTTATGTGGAGATATGAATACCTATGGGCGGGTGTATGTTAGCAATTCGGGTATTGGTTTGGTATATGGCGATATCGATAGCAAGGTTTATGCTAAATCATTACTTGTAACAGGGGTTAATAATGGTAAATATGTAAATTACTTACAAGGGAATCTCCAAATGCAAGCACAGTTTACTCCTGCGAACACAGCCAATCAGGCTGTAGCATGGGAGGTTGATAACACCAATTTGGCGACTATTGATGCGCAAGGCATGCTTACAGGCAAGGCTAAAGGCGATGTCACCGTGACTGCTACAACTTTGGATGGTAGCGCCATAATGGGCGTGTGCAAAATAACCGTCACCGATCAGCAAACGGCAGTTAACGATTTAACCCAATCATCTACATTGGCAAAACTTCGTGAAAATCCATTCAGAGGGTCTACAGTTATTATTTGTAGCGAGAAATTAAGCTATAGCATCTACTCCTCTAATGGTAAATTAATGGATCAAGGTGTTGCCAACGGAAATACGGTGATTGGTGCTCATTTGCAGTCGGGCGTGTATATGCTTCAATTAAGCAATGAACTGAATCATGCAAAACAAGTGATAAAGTTAGTGAAAATGTAAAATCGAGTTTAGTAATTACCTATTTCTAATCGAATTCTATAATATTTCTGATCTTTTGATTAAAACTTAAAATTAAACAATTATGTTGCAAAAATTACTCTATGGAGGCTTTCTATTGTTTTTTATAGTTAGTACAACATTGTCACAAACAATCATTAACCGACCAGGTATTGGTGATTGTAAACTAGTATTCGAAGATAATTTCGATAGTACGGCACTTAATACCAATGTGTGGGATTATCGTACAGATGTACGTTTTTGGAGCAAGCAACTGCCCGAGAATGTTACTGTTGCAGATGGCTATTTATACTTAAATGTAAAACAACAAAATATTGGCACTACACAATATACTGGTGCAGGTGTAATTACCAAAAAGGGATATAAGTATGGTTATTACGAAAGTAGATTTAAAATTCCACCAGGAAAAGGTTGGCATACGTCATTTTGGACCATGTACCGCACACCTTCTTCTGGCATACCGTATTCAAAGCTTTATCAGGAAATTGATATTTGCGAAAACGATTCGAGATATCAATCTTCCTATACTACAAATTTACACAATTATTCACCAGTGCATACCAGTTATGGTGGTAGAGGAGTTAGCACACCTAATCTGTCGAGCGATTTTCATGTATGGGCTTGTGAGTTTACCCCTCAAGAAGTGAAATTCTTTTTTGAGGGTCAATTAGTACGTACTTTGGATGCTACCAAACAGACGCATGGTGATGCTAGTATCTGGCTTACAACTATTGCAGCTCCGCTGGGTGATACTGATACAGTAGATGTGGCTAAATTGCCATCAGCGGCTATATTTGATTATGTGCGTTTTTATGAGCAACTAAATCCTATTCTGCCTGACACTGCGGCTATAAACGATTCGCTTAGAACTTCACCTAATGCTCAAAATCCGCAAATTATTATCGACAACACCGATACTGGCTGTACTTTTAGTTCTGCTTGGTCAACAAGTGCTGGTATTACTGGCTTTTATGGTACTAATTATGCTTACTATCCCTCAAACAGCAGCTCTGTTTGGGCAAAATGGACTCCTGTGATTCCCGAAAATGGGAACTATCGAATTTTTATGCGTTGGGCAGCTTATTCAAATCGCCCTGCTATTGCTCCAGTTGAGATAAAACATATGGAAGGTACTTCAACAGTAAAAGTGAATCAAACTCTTGATGGAGGTAAATGGAATTTTCTAGGATCGTACCAGTTGAATGCTGGTAGTACTAATTATGCGAAAATTATCTGTTCAGGTGGCATAAATACTGTTGCCGATGCTGTGTTGTTCGAAAAAATACCAGAGGAAACTGCTATTTCTAGTCTTACAAAAGAGGATTTGAAACTGAATTTCTCATCTGTTAAAAATGATAAAATCCAGGTGAACTTTGAACTACCTACCAATGCTACGGCATCATTGCGTATTTACAATATCTATGGAAGTTTAGTGAGCGAAGTTTTTGACGATCGAAAAATGGAAAGTGGAAAACATAAATTCGAAATTGAAGCCATGAAATTTGCTCAAGGAATGTATATCGCAACACTTGTTGTTAATAGTCAAATTGTATCGGTAAAAGTAAGATTATAATACTTGGGAGACATTTATTTGCTCTTGGCTAATTTGATGTTGGTAATCTGTTTATTCCGAAATTATCAGTAAAAATATGATTAAAAAAAATGCCGTCTTTATTTTTTTTCTATTATTGATCGCAAATATTAGTTTTGCTCAAATAAAGAATATCTCTGTTTCGAAAATGGATTGGTGGAAACAGGCCAAATTTGGCATGTTTATCCACTGGGGATTGTACAGCATACCTGCCGGCACGTGGGGCGACCAAAAAATGAAGCGTGTTATTGGCAGCGAGTGGATTCTCAATGTATTGAAAATACCAATTGCCGATTATACAAAACTTGCTCCACAGTTTAATCCTACAAATTTCAATGCGGATAATTTTGTGTTACTAGCCAAAGAAGCTGGTATGAAATACATGGTTTTTACCGCTAAGCATTGCGAAGGTTTTGCCATGTTTCAAACGGCTGCCGACCCATTTAATATCATGGACGCTTCGCCTTATAAAAAAGATATTGTAAAAGCGTTGGCGGAATCATGCAAAAAGTACAACATGCCTTTTGGCGTGTATTATGCGCAGGCCTTGGATTGGTATCATGCTGGTGGCGGTTCGTACGACAAAAAATGGGACAAGGCACAGGAGGGGAAATTTAACGATTATATAGCGAATGTTTCGTTGCCACAGGTTAAAGAGCTGGTGAATAATTACCAACCTCGCATTATCTGGTTTGATACACCAGCCGAAATGACGCCTGAATTAGCGAAGCAATTCACTGATTTTTTAGCGAAGCACCCTGACATAATTATCAACGACCGTCTAGGTGGCAATGTGGAAGGCGACCTTACAACGCCCGAACAGTACATTCCTGCTACCGGTATTCCGTGTAAAAACTGGGAGTCGTGCATGACCATGAATGGAACTTGGGGCTACAATGCCGACGACCACGACTGGAAAAGTACCGAAACGCTGGTGCGTAACCTGATTGATATTGCCTCCAAAGGTGGAAATTACCTGCTCAACGTGGGTCCCGATGCATCTGGCTTAATTCCGCAACCTTCAGTTGAAAGGCTGAAAGAAGTAGGAAAATGGATGAAATTGAATGGCGAAGCTATTTATGGAACGCAAGCCAACCCATTTACTGAAACTTCGTGGGGACGAGTAACACAAAAGCAGGTTGGGAAAACCACCAAACTCTATTTGCATGTTTTTGATTGGCCCACTGATGGAAAAATTGCACTTGATGGTTTGCAAAATAAAATCAGAAAAGCCTATCCGTTGGTCAATCCAACTAAAAAGATTGGCGTTGAACAAAATTCGGCTCAGCTAACAATATCGGTTAATGGCTTGCCTAAGATCGAATTTGCAACAGTGCTTGTGCTCGAAATAGATGGAAAAGCAAATGTAATAAACAAACCCGAAATCAAATCTGCCTCATCTATTTTTATTGATAAAGCACGTTTTACAATATCCTCAAACACATCTAACTCCGTGTTGCGATATACAATAGACGGCTCAGAGCCTACAGCTTTTTCAGCTATAGCAGCTGGCGAAATTTGTGTGGAACAAGCCAATTTTGTGGTAAAAGCTCGTGTGTTCGTCAACAATAAAGCAGTGAGTGCAGTTGCCGAAAGGCGTTTTGTAAAATCAATACCCATGCCTGCGCTCAACGGTGGTAATCGAGGATTTAGCTATAAATATTTCGAAGGCGTTTGGAATAATCTACCTGATTTCTCGAAACTGACGCCTCTGAAATCAGGTACGGTTGACCGTATAAACCTCGAGATTCGTCAACGCGAACATAATTACGGTCTGGTGTTCGATGGGTGGATTAATGTTCCCGCAACGAATGTGTACACCTTTTATCTGGCTTCTGACGATGGCAGCCGACTGATAATTGACAGCCAAACCGTGATTGATTACGATGGCGTACATGGTGCAGAGGAAAAAAGTGTTGAGTTGCCTCTTGCAGCCGGTTGGCACAAAATTACGCTACAATACTTTCAGCAGGAAATTGGAATGGGTTTAAAACTTGAATTTCAAGAACAAGGAGGGAAAAGGGAGTTGGTTGATAAAAGGTATGTAACAAATTAATTTGAAAGAATATGAAGTTGAAACAATTGATGATGTGTGGAGCATTGCTACTCGTTTTCCCATTAAGTCAACTTGCAGCTAAAAACAAAGCGCCCATTATGGGTTGGAGTAGCTGGAATCATTTCAGGGTACATATTGATGAAAAAATGATTCGTGAACAAGCTGATGCCATGATTCGTTCGGGGATGTACGATGCTGGTTATCGGTTTGTAAATATCGATGATGGGTATTTTGGAGGGCGTGATGCCGCTGGAAAACTGTATTGCGATAGTGCAAAATTTCCATCGGGCATGAAGGCGCTGGCCACTTACATTCACAAAAAAGGCTTAAAAGCGGGTATTTACTCCGATGCAGGTCAAAACACTTGTGGGTCCATTTGGGATAACGATAAAAAAGGCATTGGTGTAGGACTTTATGGCCATGTGAAAGAGGATTGTAACTTGTTTTTCAAGGAGTGGGGCTACGATTTTCTGAAGGTGGATTGGTGTGGCGGTCAGTTTCAAAAGCTTGATCTTGCAGCGACTTACCTGCCTATTATCAAAGAAGTAAAAGACATTGATACGGATATTGTTTTCAATGTTTGTTGTTGGAAATTTCCAGGTGAGTGGGCCATTAAAGTGGCTGACTCGTGGCGTATGTCGAGCGATATTGAGGCGAACTTCAAATCCATTTGTCACATTATCGACTTGAATGCTGATTTGGCAAAGTATGCATCGGCAGGTCATTACAACGATATGGATATGCTTCAGGTGGGGCGTGGGATGACTTACGACGAGGATAAAAGTCATTTTTCGATGTGGTGCATGATGTCGTCGCCTTTGTTGGCTGGCAACGATTTACGTAAAATGTCGGCTCAAACCATTGAGATTTTGACAAACAAAGAATTGATTGCCATTAATCAGGATAAAGCTGGTGTACAGGCGCAGCGAATTAGTGCCGTTAATCAGCTTGAAGTGTGGGTGAAACCGCTTTATGCCAAAAAGGGGAAACAAAAAGCAGTGGCAATATTTAATCGAACCAATGTGGCTGTGGATTATGTGTTGAAGAATAATGATATACCCTGTGGCGAATCGGCACAATTGCGCGATTTATGGCAGCATGCCGACCTTGGTTCTTTGGGATTGAGTAAAACGTTTCGTGTGCCTGCACATGGAATAATCGTTCTTAAAATCACAGAAAAATAAGTTAATACTATTTGAAAAATCACCGAACAATGGACACGAAAAAAGCTTTTATTCTATCTTTTGCACTTCTCTTAAGTGCTTTTGGTTTCGCTCAATTTGTTCAAAAACACAGTTGGAAATCGGTGGATACCGGAGGAACAGGATTTGTTCCTGGTTTTTGTTATTCCAAAACCGAAAAGGACGTGTTGTATGCCCGTACCGATGTGGGTGGAGCTTACAAATGGGACGAAACAAATCAGAGTTGGAATCGCATTACCGATTGGATTACAGAAACTGAATGGCCTTTGATGGGCATACAAGCCATGTGTATCGACCCTAAAAAACCTGAAAGGGTTTATATGATGGGTGGTTTATATATCAATCCGCCTTCGTGCATTATGCGTTCGGACGATTATGGAAAAACGTTTAAACGATTTGTAACTCCATTTCAGATTAGTGGTGTGGCAAGCCCGAGTGGTGAACGACTTTGTATTGACCCTAATAATACGGCTGTGTTGTATTGTGGTACGTACAAAAATGGTTTGTGGAAAAGTGCAGATAATGGTGAAACTTGGACTGAAATAACGGCATTTAGAACAGCCGTAACAGTAACAACCGGCGAAGTGCTACGTGTTTCCTTTGTAGTGGTTGATCCTTCTACCGGAACTAATGGAAGTACAAGTCCGCGACTTATTGCTGGGCTAAACAGATTAGGGAATAATAACATGTATATTTCCAACGATGCTGGTGTTACATGGCAGCCAATTACAGGTTTACCAACTACCAGTGCGCCACAGCGCGGAGAATTATCTCCCAACGGTTTTTTGTATTCAACATTCAGCAATCTCGAATCTCCAGCAGGCTACGGTACATTAGGCGGCTTTTACAAAATTAATCTTGCAACTAAAACTGCTGCTGATATTACTCCGCAGGCAATCCACAACTGTGGTTATTGTGGTATTGCCATTGATCAGACCAATTCGAACCATATGCTAATCACAAATACAAGCGGAGTAAAATGGGCTGCAACCGGCAGTTACGGTGAGCGTATTTGGCGCACAAAAGACGGTGGCGTTAGCTGGGTGGATTTGGCTTCAAGCTCACTGGTTGTAATGGATTATCAGGGCTACAGCTATGCTGCAGGCGTTAATCCACACTGGGTGTCAAATATCGGACTTGATCCTTTTAATTCAAATCGTTTTTTCTTCAATACGGGCTACGGGGTATATCGTTGTGATAATTTGGGTGATTACGATTTGGGAAAAACAATTACCTTTAAATTCTCGTCTAAAAATCTCAATGAATCTGTGGTTTTCGATGTTATTGCGCCAAAATCAGGTGCCCAATTAATTCATTCTATTGGTGATTACTCGGGTTTTAGACATATGAATGTAAGTTTGCCTGGCTCTCGTTTTACTCCAGCTGGTGGAGCCAATAACCCCAGTATTGATGCTGCTGAGCTTAATCCAAACATTGTTGTAAGAGCAACGTCAAATCCGGCAAACGGAGCAATGTATTCGGCCGATAATGCTGTAACGTGGACCAAAATGGGTAACTATGTGGTAACTGATTCTGTCTATGCGGGTAAAATTGCGGTGTCGGCTGCTGGAAATACAATCGTTTGGGCGCCATTAAATAAGGCCGTGAGGGTTTGCGATGTTAGCGATAGAGCAACATGGTACTTGTGTCAAGGCATCCCCAATAATCTTAAACCGGTATCTGACAAAGTATTTGATGGGAAATTTTATGCCACCAACGGCACCAGTCTGTATTACTGTGAAGATGGAGGACTGACTTTTAGGAGTTTTGGACTTTCAAATTATGGTATTCCAACTGGAACTGGGAGTTATGGTAATATACGAACATTCCCAACTCACGAAGGTGAAGTGTGGCTGCCATTATACGAACGTGGACTTTATTGTGCAAAATTTAGTAATGCTGTACCACAGTTCACAAAAATACCGAATGTAATTACTTGTAAATCTGTAAGTTTTGGAGCGCCTAAAACTGGCAGTGGACAGGTAGCTTCTATCTTTATTTCAGGAACTGTGAAAACTTCATCTTTTTACGGGATTTTTCGATCGGATGATATGGGTGCAACATGGATTCAGGTAAATGATAATGAGCACCTTTTTGGAGGGATAGGTCAATTAATTGGCGATCCAAATATTTATGGACGTGTGTATATGACCACCGGTGGAGGTTTAGGTGTGATTTATTGCGATGTGGATGGTGAGATTATAAACGGTGACATTGAAACACCTGCTACAACCATTAAAGTGGGTGCAGCGCAAACCTACACTACCATTCAGGCTGCTTACAATAGTATTCCGGATAATATTAGTGCATCTACATTAATAGAAATACAAGCTGATTATGCACCAGCATCAGAAACATATCCGATTGTTTTTGCCAAAAAAACAAGCGCATCGGATGCAAATTATATCTTGATCCGTCCGGCTACCGATGTTCAGAAACAGCTTTCGTCGACCAATGCCATTATGAGTTTTAATGGCGCTAGTTATGTAAAAGTGGATGGACGACCAAATGGAGTAGGAACTGCTTCAGGATTGACACTTTCAAATACGAGCACTGCTTCGGGTGCAAAAACCATTGAGTTTATAAACGACTCGCGATATAACACAGTGCGCTATTGCACTGTGATGGGGTCTGGCAAATCGAGTACTTCAGGCACCATTGTTATTGGTACAACTACAGGAGCTACGGCTCGCGGTGGTAGTGCGGGAAGTTTTACAGGTTCTGGCAATTTGTACAACACCATCGACCATTGCAATATTACCAATGCCTCGGCGGGTTTGCCTTATAACGCCTTGTACCTGAAAGGAACGCCTACTTACACCAACGAGGGAACTGTGATTTCGAACAACAGTATTTCAAACTTTTTTACGGATGCAACCGATGTGAAAAGCTGTGGTGTGTTAAACGATTTGGATAGTCATACCACGCAAATAGCGGGAAATAATTTTTATCAATCCGAAACACGGGTAACAGCGGGTGGCGGACTTATTTATCCCATTTATATTCATTCATCTGGCGCCATTTCGTCTATCGCCAATAATGTTATTGGTGGAAATAATGAATCTGGGACGGGAGTAACGACCATTCAAAGTTCCGGAACAGCCCGATTTGCTGGTATTTATATCAATGCGCTGAAAGGTGGTACAACAATAGCTATGAGCGGTAACAAAATTTCGGGTATTGATTTAACGTCCTATTCTCCCGGAAATGGAACTGATGGTGTGCTCGCAGGCATAGTGGTAAAAGGTGGAAATTTAAGTGCTGCTGTTGCGACTAATCCGAACGAAATATCGCAGCTTACATTGCGCTTCGGTGTCTCCATCTCATCTTCAAACGGACTTTGTGGTTTGTCATATAACTTTGGTGGTGGGTCTTCGATACCCGGATACTTAAAAGTCAATAACCTCAATGCAATTCCTACAGGTGCTAATGCAAATACAATTGTTGGAAAAGTGGTTGGGCTATATTCTTCGGGTTCGTATGGTGGAAGTTGCACCGCGGTGGAAGTTCACGATTTAAGTTGCGGTAGCGAAACAAGTTCGGCAGCTCACCAACTGTATGGAATTTCGCATAATACAGGTAGTAATCAGAGGAACACAGTGGAACGCAATTCGGTTTATAATCTGAATGCTATTTCGAGTGGTACGGGTACTGTTTATGGCATTGCTGCAGGTGCCGGAACAAATACGCTGACACTGAAAAATAATATGATTTGTTTAGGAAATAATATGAGTTCAGGCGCATCAATAAGGGGTATATATAAAAATACAACTGGTGCGGATGTAATTATTCACAATTCGGTATATATTGGTGGTGCAGTCTCGAATACGACGCAAAACACCTTTGCATTTATACGCGATGTAGCTGCGGAGAATACCGTTACAGGGAATGTGATTAGCAATAATATCTTTGTAAATAAGCGTAGAGGTGGTTCAGGTGGCAAACATTATGTGCTATCAAGCAAATTGGCTACCGATTTTTCATTGACTTATCCCATTACATGTAACTACAACTGTTACGACAAAGGCAACGGAGCAAATAATGTTTTTGGGATTATAGCCACTACCGATTACGACTTTTCAACATGGAAAACTACCACGAAACAAGATGCTAACAGTATATTGGCCGATCCCGTTTTTGTGGATGCTGCCAATGTTACAACGCCCGATTTATCTATCAAAAAAAATTACATTATTGTAGATGGAAAAGGAAATGCCAGCACTACTGCCACCGACGATTATTTCGGATCGATTCGCTCTGGGCTAACACCCTGCGATATGGGGGCTTTTGCTTATGTTTACGACCCCAATGCTACAATTGTTTACACGAAAGAAAACCAACTAAAGGTGGGGATTTCAAATTCATCCATTTTGATTCGTGGATATGCATCCAAAACCATTCATGTTTTTAGCATTGAAGGTCGGTTGATTCAATCTGTTTTGTTACCGTCAGATAATGAGATAATAAAACTCAAACGAGGTTGCTATGTTGTGCGTATCGAAAACCGGATGGCTAAAGTGATTATCAATTAATTGAAATACGTTATTTAACTGAATAATAAAAAAGAGATCAATATAAATATGGCATTAGAAAAAACATGGCGCTGGTTTGGCGCTAAAGACGCGGTGAAACTCACCGACCTTAAACAAATGGGGGTAGAAGGCGTGGTAACAGCTCTACACCACATTAAAAACGGTGATGTATGGCCGGTGGACGAAATAATGAAGGTGAAAACCGAAATTGAAAATCATGGCATGCGCTGGAGCGTGGTAGAGAGTTTGCCTGTGACCGAAGGTATCAAAACTAAAACAGCCGATCGCCCACGACTAATCGAAAACTACCGTCAATCGTTGCGCAACCTTGGTGCTTGTGGTATCGATACGGTGTGCTACAACTTTATGCCGGTGCTCGATTGGGCACGAACCGATCTACACTACATGCTGCCGTCGGGTGGTGAGGTGATGTATTTCGACTTCCCGAAATTTGTTGCTTTCGACGCATTTATTCTCAAACGTCCCAATGCCGTGAATGAATATCCTGCTGATATTGTGGCAAAAGCGGAAGCCATTTTCAATGAAATGACAGCCGAAGAAGCCGAATTGTTGGCTTACAACATCATTGTGGTGACGCAGGGCTTTATCAACGGCACCGTGGATGGCTCAACGCCCGATTACAAAAAGGTTTTCCTCGATTATATTGCTACCTATAAAGATATTGACCGCGATGTGCTACGCAATAATCTGGCCGATTTCTTACGCGATGTAGTGCCTGTAGCCGAAGAAGCTGGCGTTCGTTTGTGCGTTCACCCCGACGATCCTCCGTTTCCCGTTTTAGGTATGCCACGTATTGTGAGCTCGTTGGAAGATTTAGAATGGATTTGCAATGCCGTGGATTCTCCCGCCAATGGTATTACTTTTTGCACTGGCTCGTTGTCTGTTCGTCGCGAAAACAACTTGGTGGATATTGTAAAAAAACTCGGTCACCGCATTCACTTTACGCATTTGCGCAACAATATGTTTGGCGAAGATGGCTGTTTCTACGAATCGGGTCACATCAACGGAACCATACAAATGGCACCTATTGTCAAAGCCTTGCTCGAAGAACAATACCGTCGTAAGGCCGAAGGTCGTACCGACACCCGTATTCCGTTCCGTCCCGACCATGGCATCAAAATGCTCGACGATTTTACGCGTAGTGCCAATCCCGGCTACCCATTGATTGGTCGCATGCGCGGGTTGGCCGAAATATCGGGTATCGAAGCCGGAATTGAATATGAGATGGGGAAAAAATAAGGTTTTTTTGAAGCATTCAATTGGAATTTTACCTATGCAATGATACAATATTTCGATAAATATACCTATGCAATGATACAAATATGGCGAGATAGTATTGTGTTTGTTGCTGAAATATAAATTGTTAGGTTGTGTTTGTTCGAATTGTAAAGATTGAGCTCGAGAAATGGGCTGTTAGTTGGTGCCGAAAGCCATTGGTTTTGCGAGGGGCTCGTCAGCTTAGTGCAGTATTGACAATGTGAAAACCATTAGTGGAAAAGAATTCAGGTTGGTTAACCTGCCATTTTCTATGATCTCGGCATTGCCAAAAATAATTGATTGGATGTAGAATGTCTTGTTTTTTGACTATTTGGGGTGTATCAATCATCTATTTATGATTTCAGGTGCTTTTTGTTATTATTGCAGCCGATACATTTTGATAAAACGTGCTAATTTTGAGCTTTAATTATATTATTCATTATTGTAGGTTTTGTTGATTCTGTTTTATTATGTTCATTTCATCCGTATTCAATATACATTACAGCTTTTTAATGCGACTAAATAACTTTAAAAATAAACTATTAGTTGTAGCTTTTCTCATTGTTACGTCAACAGTTTTTTCTCAAGAAAAACTTTACGGCAATGCGTTTAATCTCCGCGATGTGCAATTGCTTCCTGGCGTACTGAAAAACGCGCAGGAAGTTAACACGCGTACCTTGTTGCAATACGATGTGGACCGTCTGTTGGCACCTTATCGCAAAGAAGCTGGACTGTCTGCCAAAGCCGAAAGTTATCCCAACTGGATAGGGCTCGATGGGCATGTGGGTGGGCATTACTTATCGGCTATGGCCATGAACTATGCCGCTACGGGTGATGCCGAATGCAAAAAGCGCATGGATTATATGATTGCGGAATTGAAAACATGCCAGGAAGCCAATGCTAATGGATATGTAGGTGGAGTGCCCCATAGTGCAAAGATTTGGCCGGCTTTGCAAACTGCCGATTTTACGGATATTCGCAAAGCGTGGGTGCCGTGGTATAACCTACACAAAACCTATTCGGGCTTGCGCGATGCATGGTTGTATGGAGGAAACGAAACTGCCCGCAGCATGTTTCTCGCTTTCTGCGATTGGGGCATTGAAATAACCAAAAACCTCACCGACGAGCAAATGGAGATGATGCTTCGTACCGAACATGGTGGTATGAACGAAAGTTTTGCCGACGCATATCAGCTTACCAACAATGAAAAATACCTGCTTGCTGCCAAACGCTTTTCGCACAAAGAATTGCTAAGTTCGCTTATAAATAGCGTTGACAATTTGGATAATAAACACGCCAATACGCAAATTCCCAAAGTAATAGGTTTTGAGCGAATTGCTGAAACATCGAACGATAACACTTACAGACACGCTGCTACATTCTTTTGGGAACAAGTAGCGCTTAAACGTAGCATTGCGTTGGGAGGCAACAGCATTCGTGAGTTTTTCCCCACGGCTGCTAATTGCAGTAAGTATGTTGAAGAACGCGAAGGACCAGAGTCATGCAATACCTACAACATGCTTAAACTCACCGAAGGATTGTTTCGTTTCGAACCCAAAGCACACTATGCCGATTTTTATGAACGGGCTTTGTTCAACCATATATTGTCCACTCAACACCCTGAACATGGTGGGTATGTGTATTTTACGCCCGCTCGTCCGCGACATTACCGCGTGTATTCCACACCTAATCAGGGTATGTGGTGCTGCGTAGGAAGCGGTATGGAAAATCACACCAAATATGGTGAGTTTATTTACACCCATCAATCCGATTCACTTTTCGTTAATTTGTTTGTGGCATCGGAACTCAACTGGCGTGACAAAGGATTAAAAATCAAACAGGAAACACAATTTCCTTACGAGGGAAATACAACGCTAACGATCAATACGACGCATCCTCAGCGCATGAAACTGCTTGTTCGTCATCCTTTTTGGGTGTCGAAAAAGGGTTTTGTGGTGAAATGCAATGGTAAAAAATTAAAAACAATATCGCAGCCTTCGAGCTATTTTGTAATCGACCGCGAATGGCGAGATGGCGATAAAATTGAAATTTCACTACCTATGCAGTTGCGCTATGAAGAGCTTCCCAATGTGCCCGAATATATTGCCATTCTGTATGGTCCGGTATTGTTGGGGGCAAAAACAGGAACCGAAACACTTTATGGACTCAAAGCCAACGACCACCGTTGGGCACATATCCCACACGGACCGCTGTTGCCCATTGCCAAAGCACCTGTCATGGTAGGCGAACGAACTAAAATGTTGAAGAAAATTGTCCCTGTGAAAAACAAACCACTTCATTTTAAAACGCGTAATTTATTTAATAGTAAAGAGTTCGATAAACTGGAGTTGCAGCCATTTTTTAGCATTCACGATGCCCGCTATATGATGTATTGGTTGTCGATGAATAAAAAGGCGTACCAACAGGCTGCCGATTCGTTGGCACAGCTTGAGAGTGCACGATTAGCCCTCGATGCCCGTACGGTGGATGCTATTGTGCCTGGCGAGCAACAGCCTGAAGCTGACCATGGTGTGAAAATGGAAAAAACTAACTCAGGGCTGTTTAAAGATGCTTTTTATCGCGAAATAAGTCAGGGCGGCCAATTAAGCTACTTGCTTTATCCCAAAGGCGAGAGCAATTTGAAATTAATGATACGCTACTGGGGTAACGAACAGGGTAATCGACGATTTAAAATTTTTATCGACGATGTGCTGGTGACAACAGAGAGTACTGTGGGAAAATGGAATCGCAACGAGTTTGTGAATGTGGAGTATCCACTCCCCGAAAATGTTCTTAAAAACAAAAGTCAGTTAGTGCTAAAAATTGTACCCGACGAAGATTGTTTGGCAGGTGGGTTTTACTATATTGCCTTGTTGAAATAGCTGTAAGTATATTTTTTAAGTTTTGAGAATATTATAATGTCGTTTTGTGATTTATGTAATGTGTTGTATATGTAGTTGTTAATGTATCGTAATCCACGATAGCTATCGGGAGTACATTGTAAAATGCTTATTACTCATCTATTTGTATTTCCGTAAATTATTCAGTACATTTGCATTTCATATTTTATGTTTCATATTTCATGTTTCATAATGTATGAAATTTAAATTTAATCATTATTGAATTATGACTGACACGCTTAATAATCCGTTTCTTATTGCCGGCTATCATAGCCCAAGGTATTTTTGCGACAGAGAGCTTGAAACTGAAAAAATTATTTCAGCATTAACCAACGATAGGAATATCTCACTTATCAGTGCACGACGTATGGGAAAAACGGGACTGATTCAACACGTTTTTTATAAACTTGCGGAACAGGACAAAGTACACTGTTTTTACATTGATATATTTTCAACTCAGAATTTACATGAATTTGTTACGTTACTGGGCAAGAACGTGATTGGGAAATTAGATTCCAATACCGATCTAATGATCAAAAATATCACTTCAATTTTAAAGAGTTTTCGTCCATCATTTACATTCGATGATGTAACTGGAGCTCCATCAATTTCATTGGATATTCAAAGTCAAAAAACGGAAGTTGGCTTACAGGAAATATTTGAATACTTAAAAACATCTGGAAAGCGCTGTTATATTGCTATTGACGAATTTCAACAAATAACAGAGTATCCCGAGAAAGGTGTAGAAGCACTGTTACGCTCTTATATGCAATTTTTGCCAAATGTGAAATTTATATTCTCTGGAAGTAAAAAGCATTTGATGGATGCACTATTTTCGTCGGCCAACCGCCCATTTTATCAAAGCACTCAAAAAATTGGTTTACAGGAGATTCCAATCGACACATATCGGTTATTTGCAATTGAAAAATTTCAGGAAAATGAAAAGCTAATTTCTCCTTCTGTTTTCGATTCTATCTATAATATGTTGTCGGGACATACATGGTATATACAGTTTGTTTTAAATCAGTTATTCGCACAAACAAAAAGCGAATACACTGAAAATGATATTTCAATTATAATAAATGATGTTTTAAAGGAAGAAAATTCAACTTATAAAACCTATTGTGAATTAATAAGTAAAGGACAATTGCGCTTGCTGAGAGCTATTGCTGTTGAGGAAAAGGTTTCTGAACCTTATGAAACATCATTTATGCAAAAACATGCACTTACAGCGCCAAGTAGTGTTAGGTTGGCATTAAATGCGCTAATTGATAAGTCTTTAGTTTTGAAAGATGATGATGGGTGTTATTATGTTTACGACCGTTTTTTCTCACTTTGGTTGACTCGATAATTTCCTTTTTTATGATTAATATGTAAATATGCGTTTAAAAAGATTTAATTTTTTGGTTTTAATTGTGCTCTTAGCACTATCGGTACAATTGGTTTCGGCAAAGTCGAAGCACAGTAAAGTGTTGGAAAATAATGCAGTATGGCTTGATACGGATGGAAATCCTATCAATGCACATGGTGGCAGCATACTGTTTCACAAAGGCACTTACTATTGGTATGGCGAAATTAAAGATGGCAAAACATGGCTAGTGCCTGGTCAGAACTGGCTTTGCTACCGCACCAATGCTGGTGGCGTGGCTTGTTATTCGTCCAAAAACCTTGTGAAATGGAAATTCGAAGGCAAAGCGCTGGCTCCCGAAATGACCGATTCCGCAAGTGATATCCATTTCTCGCGTGTGTTGGAACGCCCCAAAGTGATTTACAACGAAAAAACCAACAAGTTTGTGATGTGGCTTCATGTAGATAGTCAGGATTATAGCTATGCGCGTGCAGGTTTGGCCATTAGCGACAAACCCGCTGGTCCATTTACCTATATCGAAAGTATACGCCCCAACGGACAAATGAGTCGCGATATGACCATTTTTAAGGACGACAACCAACGGGCATATCTTATTTACAGTTCCGAAAACAATGCTACAACGCATATCAGTGAACTGTCCGATGATTATTTAAAGCCGCTACCCATTTTCAAAAGGGTTTTTATTAATCAACACCGCGAAGCACCTGCTGTGTTTAAATACAACAATAAGTATTACATTGTCAGTTCGGGCTGCACCGGCTGGCAGCCCAACAAAGCTTTGCTTGCGGTGGCCGATAGTCTGTTGGGCGAGTGGAAAAATCTAGGCAACCCTTGCCGTGGCGACTTGAAGGATGTTACTTTTGGTGGACAGTCTACTTTTGTATTGCCTGTACAAGGTCAGAAAAATGCGTTTATTTTTATGGCCGATGTGTGGAATATGAAAGATTTGGCCGATTCGCGCTATAATTGGTTGCCCGTGGTGATTGAAAACGAAACAATTAGCATTCCTTGGCGTCAATCATTTCATCAACAAGAAAAAAAATAAAAAAATAAGCAAAATAATTATTTATGAACAAGTTAAAGAAAATTAGTTTAAGTATTTTCAGCCTGCTTTTATTGCTGGGTGTAAGTAATACTGTGCAAGCGCAGTCAATGCCCTACATCATGGATATGGTGTACAACAATCCGGGTGAAAAACCCTTCGATGTAAAGTACAACGATCCCGAGTATCTCAAGGCCGAAGGCTATAATTCGATGGCACCTGCATGGCACATCAACTGCTATATTACCTACGATAATCTGAAAAAGAACATCATTCCACGCAAAAGCGAAACTCGTAAATGGATTGAAACACATGCCATTGACTTGGATAAAAAAATTGCAGCTGCCGAAAAAGCGGGTATATCTTTGTATCCGTTTACTGACTTTTTGGTATTGCCCAAAGAACTTTGGCACAAATACGGCGAAGAGCTTAAATTTGCTGGTGCCAAAGCTGAACGCACAGGCGAATCGACAGTGCCAGATATTAACCGCCCCATGACGCAGCAGATTCTGCGTGCACAAATAGCAGGTATCTTCGATCGTTTTCCACAACTCGATGGTATTATGCTGCGCTTTGGCGAAACCTATTTGCACGATACGCCTCATCACACAGGCTCAAGTCCGGTGCGAACTGTTGAGGATCATATCGTGTTTATCAACATCCTACGTGAGGAAATTTGTGTGAAGCGCAACAAAAAACTTTTCTATCGCACTTGGGATTTCGGCCATAGTTTCCATAACAATGGCGAGTTTTACCTCAAAGTAACCAATGCTATTGAGCCTCATCCCAATTTGATTTTCTCCATCAAATACCCACAAAACGACTTTTTGCGCATGAGCAATTTCAATCCGGCGTTGGGCAAAGGCAAACACCAGCAATTGGTAGAGGCACAGTCGGCTATGGAGGCGTATGGCAAAGGAGCACATCCGTATTACACGGCTGGTAGTGTGATTGACGGTTTCCCCGAAACAAAATACCAAATATCGTTTTGGCAAAATAAACGCACCGAAAACTTAAACCCTGTAGGTGCAATGCGTGGCATTAAAGAGCTAGTGGCTACTGGTAAGCTGGTCGGTGTATGGACGTGGTCGAGTGGGGGAGGATGGCAAGGGCCGTACCTCAAAAGCACGATTTGGAAGGACCTCAACTCTTATGTTATTTCCAACTGGGGTCGCAATCCATCGAAAACCGAAGAGCAGCTCTGTTATGAATTTGCGAATAAACATGGTATCGAAGGCTTCAATGCCGATATTTTCCGCAAAATAAACCTACTAAGCGTGGAAGCAGTACGCAAAGGACAATGCAGCGATTATACTAAAAACAACTTGTGGTGGGCGCGCGACAATTTCTTCTCGGCTTCGTACAATAATGATGCTCTTAAAGAAATAGTTGCTGAAAACCTAACTGCTCGTGTGTTGGCCGAAAAAGCCGAAGCTGCAGCTATGTGGTTACAAATCGAAGCCTTGTCGCAACAATTTAATTTGAAGGATAAAGACCTAGAAGAAGCACTGAAAGTTTCGTGTACCTACGGTCGAATCAAGTATCAATTGACAGAGCAAATGTGGTATTTGATGATTCAAAACGAACTAAAAAACCAATCCAAAAATTATAGCAACGAGGGAATAAAAGCATCTATTGCGCGCTACGATGCCCTGTGGGCCGAATGGCGCGAACTTGCCAAATCACCTTGGTGTGCTACACTCTACAAAGACACCCAGTTTTTGGATGAACGCAAAGGTAGTATAGGCGAATTGGTGGATGAAATGAGGAAAATTTAAATAATACGGACTACGAAAGGTCGTAAACAAAAAAAAGAAACACGGTGATAAAGGTACTTATTGTCTTGTTTCTTTTTTTTATTCAGAATATCTCCATTGTTATGATGAATTTTTAAATGGATAGTGTGATGTTCTAATAATAACCTTATAGCTTTACAAAATCAGATTCAATACTTTCTATTATGTGCTCGTCAATGTTCAATTTTAAAGCATATTCTCGAAATTCACTAACAGCCGTGCATACTTTTTCAATTAGTGACTTATAATCCTGAATATCATTTCGCTGAGCAATTGACTCTAAATCTTTACGGGTAATATTTTCATTTTTACCATTGATAGTCATCGAATGCCGATTCATATATTTAGGAGCCGAAAAATCGACACTGTAAGTTAAATCGTAAGCAGGAGACAAACGCCATACGCCATCAGGAGTCATACAGAAACTGACGTTTTTTGTATGGTCATCTACATTACGGGCAAGCACATTAAATACCAGCCGCAGATATTGTTGACGGCTATCCTCGTATGGCAAATTAAGTCGACGTATTACAGCAAATAAATCTTCGTAACTGTTACTTTCTGGCGACATGGCTGCCAATGTTTGTGTGTGAATCCGTTCATTCGCAACTCGGTCAAACCTACGAGTGAGAAAATGAAAAATATTTCCGTATGAACGCAATTCCGAAGGCATCATATTTATACCCGTAGCCAAAGCCATTTGGTAATACACATATTCCAACTTGGCTATTGGATAAGTTGAATTATCATCATACTTCAGAATAAAATGTTCGAAATCTTCCGGGATAATTCCTTGTCCGGAAATAATTGTGCCAGTTACCTTGTTTATTGCAACAATTGCTTTTGGGCGTTTCCCTCCGGGAGAGGAGCTGATTTTTATAAGATCCTGCCACAAAATTGAATTTTCGGCATTGAGTACAGTTGTTTCCCGTTCATCCAATACCTGTTTAGCAAATGCATAAAGGTGTTCAATATCAACAGAGAAAACGGCATCATTCCCTAATTTCTGAGCTGGCTCATATTCAAGCGCACCCATAGCACGGCTTCCAATAAACGATAGATGGTCGACAGGAGTTACATTTTTTGTTGAAATATGATTATCACGCAACCATGCACTGAAAAGAGAATGACCCCACTTGTCGGGAAGTGAATCGGCAATCATTGGGGGAAGTCCCAAATACAATTTATCTTTGTAGCCTGTCCAAGGAATACCTTTCTTGCTACGTGTTGCATTGATAGACATAGTAAAAGGGGCAATGTCCAACCCTTTGTCTAAAAATTCCGATTCATACTCAAAAACAGCTAAATCAGTTTTTTTATCCCACGTAAGATACCCTACAGGCATTCCCCAAAGCTTCACCATTACTACATTCGTTTCCATAATTACTTTCCTTTCTGTTGTTTCATGAATAATGCACGAGGACTCTCGGGCAATTCAGGCAAGAGTTTCTCTATTTCATCAAGGCTGTCGATAGAACGTAGCAATTTTATAAACGAAGCCAAGGTAACACCTGTAGACGACCCGTTTTCAAAAGAACTGATTGTGAATATGCTCATGCCTGATTTTTTTGCCACGTCTTTTTGGGTTAATCCCATTCGTTTACGATAGTCGCTGAATCGTTTTCCAAGCTGTCGGATAATATCACTTCCCGTTTGTTCATATAGTTCAGTGTACATAGTCAATAATATATTTTTTGCAAATATAGATATATCAATAATAATATCCAAATTTATGTAGATAATAAAGATATATCTATAGTGATTGTAATAAAACACCGTGCATTGAAGCAATTTTATAAACTTCGATAAGAGATGTTGTTGTTAATAAGATGCATTTATTGCAGTTCCGAAACCATTATTTCTGAACTCTCTGTTTCGTAACTAGGATCATTGGCGAGAACTTACCAAATCACCTTGGTGTGCCACCCTCTATAAAGACACACAGTTTTTGGAAGAGCGCAAAGGGTGTAATGGTGAGTGGGTGGGTGGGATGAGGAAAATTTAAATAATACGGACTACTAAAGGTCGTAAACAAAAAAAAAGAAACAAGATGATAAAGGTATTTATTGTCTTGTTTCTTTTTTTGTTTAAAATAGTTCTCTTTTTACATATTATCGTGTTTAATGTATCATTTTATACATATAATGTTATGAAATGGATATCTTCTTGTTTTATTCTTTATGTATATTTGCAGTTGTTATATGGAATTATCTGTTTTGATCACTTTAAATATCCAAATTAAAATTCAAATGCCTCTATCCAATCTACACTTTAACACGAACGAGCTTGTAGCTATCGATTCATCTATTGTATTTACCATTCCTTACACCGATATTGTATTTATCAGGTGTGCAAAACCCTATCTCGAAATTCATTTGCGCGACAAGCAGTATTTTATTACCCAAAGGCTTGCTTTTTTTGGCGAATGTTTGCCCCATTATTTTTGTATGTGCAATAAATCAGAAATAGTAAATCTGATGCACATAAAGGAAATTAATAAAGAAAATGATTCAAGAACTCCACCAGTTCAGCATCTATTAGCCATAGCCGACAAAGAAAATGACCAAATAACTAAAGAAGCTTTGGACAATTGGTATTTAAGTCCAGTAAGAGATTATGTTTTTTTTGCAAGAAAATACCCAATGAATGGAGAATTAAAAATGCAGCTACCCCAAATAAATTTGATGCATAAATGGACAGTGGATGAAAAGATTGCATTCACTCCAACTTTTTTTATTAACGGTTATCAATTACCCGAAAATTATCATGTTTCGGATTTAAAATATTTTCTTTCAGTTTAACCTGCAGCACAAACAGAAAGCAGATCTCTATACATAAATATGTATAGCAGTATTTTACAAACAATTAAATTATAATTTCAATGAAAAAAATTCGTTTAAATTTAGCCAACTTAGAAGGCACAGAAATTCTTTCTAGAGAACAATTGAAATCTATTATCGGAGGTACATATTATACTTGTACAAAAAGAAAAGATCATGTTTCAGAGACTGTGGAATTTGGCGAAGTATCTGACGAACTAGTTGCTGCTTGGGAGTCAGTTTGGCAAGGATTTGGATGGAGTACTTCGTGTACAAACATGCCAATTGCTGATCCAAATGGATCTGGATCTGGCAGTTCATTTACATAAAAAAAACTTGTAATGAAAAAAATATTTGCAATTTATTTTATAGTATTTAGTTTTTTGGAGATAACTGCCCAAAAGGCAGTTATCCCTTTTACTATAAATGAATATAATCGAATTATTTTACATTATCCGATAAAAAATAACATGCTAAATTTAGTCTTTGATTCTGGAGCGACTATAAATGTACTAGACAGTGCTCTTGCAAGAAAGCTCGATTTTGCTGTGGCGAACAACTCAAAAATTGCTTTAATTTCAACGTCTGCAAATGTCAATTTCAGAGCGACAATACCAATTGGAAAGCAAATGTTTAAACAAGATAGTATATTTTGGGGTAGCTGGTTAAATTCAAACATGAAAGAAACATCAGCAATGTTAACACTTGGTAAATACGTTGATGGCATTGTAGGGTACTATAATGATTATATACTAGAGCTGGATTTTAAAAAAAATAAACTGTTAATATGGGATTCCTTGCCAAGCAAATACTTTGAATCTAGTAAACCAGCACAGGTAAAATTAGTAGATAGTAATTATGGCGTTGTAACTTCAAAACGATATGGAGCCCATTCTCTCTGTATGAAAACTGAAATGACTTTTTTAGATACCTTAAACTTGTATCCGAATATGATTATTGACACAGGAAATCCGCTGTACTTATGTTTGGAAGTTTTTGAAAGTTCTCTTTTTAATAAACTCGTTGAATTTAGACGGACAAAAGCCGAATCACAAAAGACAATTTCTTTACGAATTCCTGAGTTAGAAATAGATACTAGTTTTCACAAAACGTACACAGTTTCTCACTTAGAAAAAAATGCTGCAAATCCATATCGATCTGCAGTTGGAGGGTTGTTGGGTGTATCATTTTTACGACGATATAAAAGAGTAATACTTGATAGAAAAAATCAAATTGCATGGTTTGAGAGGTGAGCATAGGCAACAAACTCTTGGTATTTTAAAATATTTTCTTTCAGTTTAACTTGCAGCACAAACAGAAAGCAGATTTCTATACTTAAATATGTATAGCAGTATTTTACAAACAATTAAATTATAGTTACGTATGAGAAAAAATCAAGTTCTTGCAATTTTACTTTTTTGTATCGGATTCTCGGGTTTCACTCAAAATAGGGTTGTGATAAATGTGTTGGATAGAACAGCAAATGAATCCAATCTTAGGCTTTATCAAAATCCTAAAATACGGATAAACGGCTTTGTCGATGGAATGGAAATAGGTGTAAAACACATTAGCTCCGATAGTACATATAAAATTATAATAGAAAAGCTTCAATCGCCTACTGTATTCGATTGTAGATGGCTGAATGGTAGTAAGCAGCTGTTAATCAATCCAAGTGATAGTATAAATGCTATAATTGAAAAGAGCAATTATGGTCAAAGCAAATACAAAGTGACTTTTTATGGCGCTAATGAAGCGAACTACAATCTATACACAGATTTAAGTATTCAATTTAACGATAATTCGATTTTACGTCGTGCAAAAAATGTCAATTCATATAATGAATATCAGAAGATTCTTGATAGTACATTTATGAGTCGCAGAACAATCATCAATAAAAGACTTAAATAATCAACCTTAAAGACATTAATGTTATTGGAAGAAGAAGTGAATATTTTCTATTTTTTAGATTATGCCAATTCGATTTGGGAAAAGAAAATAACATCAGAAGAAATCAGAAAATTAAAACAGACACTTTTCCCCGGACAAATAAAATGTAACAATCCATTGTTTTTACAAAGTAGAAAATATACCTATGGTATGCGTTGTCTTTCGAGCTTACTCATACAGGATGTATACTCACTAACAAATCAAACGGATACCATCAACAAATACTTTGGAGGAGAATTGAGAGATTATATTTTATCATCTCAATTTTATTCTATTTGTAGGAATAAAAAATTGAATTCTACAGATGATAATATTGACAACTTTTATGCTAAATACTCAGGCAAAATGATGGATAAGATTTATAATGATCTTTTAGATTTCAGCTATGATAAATATAAGAAGTTAGGAAATCCATTTCCTGCTAATATTTTATCTGAAAAGCTGATAAGCCTTGTCGATAGCACAGAAATCTCGTTAAAAGATTTACTTGATAAATATAAAGGAAAACAAATTATGATTGACAACTGGGCCTCGTGGTGCGGACCTTGTAAACATGAAATAAAAATTGGGAAAAAGAAGGTGCAGGAACTTGAAAACAAAAATATGAAATTTATTTACATATCATTAGACCGTGGATGCGATTACAACAAAGCAAAAGAAAGTGCTATTAGTTTGGGTATTTGCGATCAAGCATATATCATAAAAGATGACTTTAAATCACAGTACGCAAAATACCTTAATTTTAAAAGTATTCCCAAATTTATTTTGTTAGACGTGAATGGACAAATTCAGAATCTAAATCACATATTTCCAAGTCAAATAAGAGATGTAATAACCTACAAAAAGAACTAATTAAAAATTTGGTTTTTATAGTGTTGTTCCAAATTATCATTTGTGATTTGATTGAAATGTAAATAAAAAAATAGGATAGAGAATATAAGTAAAATACACGAATATAAAACATAGTCTTAATTCAGGGTAGTCCTAGATGAAACAAAAGGAAATGAATTTGCAATACAAGCAGACTATAAGGTTCTGTAGTTTCGGATTTGAATGAGATAATGCTTTTCTTAATGAAATAATAACTGTTGTAGATTTAATTGACAGTTCAAAAAAATATAGTTATATAAAGTGAGTTAAAATACATGAAAATGAAAGTTTTTGCTATTAATCTTTCCAGTCGTACCGACAGGAAGGAGCATATTATCAATCAGTTTATGGATAAGCCGGAGTTTACGCTCACGGTCGTACCTGCTATCGAACACCAAATTGGAGCTGTAGGGCTTTGGCAAACTATTCAGCAAATTGTAAGAGGTGAAGCCGAAAAACAAAATGAATATTTTATACTTTGTGAAGATGATCACACTTTTACCGAGCAGTATTCAGCCGATTTACTGCATCAAAGTATCTCCCATGCTGCTGCTTTAAAAGCTGACATGCTTTCAGGAGGTTATAGTTGGTTCGGAAACGCAATACAAGTATCAGGACATCTATTTTGGGCTGATAAATTCAATGGTATGCAGTTTACTGTTGTATTCCACAAGTTTTATCAGGCCATTTTGGATGCGGATTTCGGAGAATTTGTAGTACCCGACATTTCTTTGTCTGGCATTACCAATAATAAGTTTGTAATGTATCCTTACATTTCCATTCAGCAAGAATTTGGATATTCTGATGTAACTTCAAAAAATAATGAGCCAGGATATGTGGATGGACTTTTTATAGCTACTTCACAACGGCTGGATACACTGAGTAAGGTAAGGGATTTCTATTTTTCAGATAAATACTAAATGCGATTATTATGTTCGAAGATATAGCGATTCCAACTTATGTTATTAATTTAAAGGAACGATCAGACCGGTTACAACACGCCTTAAATCAATTTGAAGGGAGACTGGAATTTGAGGTTCATATAATTGAGGCCTGCTCACATGAGATTGGTAATGTGGGACTTTGGAAAAGTATCATTAAAATCATAAAGCACGTAATTAATGGTGATGATGATGTGATCATCGTTTGTGAAGATGACCACTTATTTACTGAACATTATGATAAAATCATATTTATTCAAAATCTTATTGATGCATCAAAGCAAGGAGTGGAATTGCTTTCAGGAGGTATTGGTGGTTTTGGTAACGCTGTCCCAGTTACGCAAAACCGTTATTGGATTGATTGGTTGTGGTGTACACAATTTATTGTATTATACCGACCAATTTTTAGAAAGATATTAGAATATAATTTTACTGATACCGATACGGTAGATGGAGCTTTATCGGAACTAACAAGCCACAAAATGGTACTTTATCCATTTATTTCTGAGCAGTTAGATTTTGGATATTCTGATGTGACTCGTAGTAACAATGAAGTAGGTGGTACTATAACAAAGCATTTTCAGGATGCTGACAGAAAAATGAAAATTTTTCATGAGGCGTATCTGAGATATTATAACGAAGTGTCTGTTAGATATTAAGCTAATTAAAATATTTTCTTTCAGTTTAACCTGGAGTAAAAACAGGAAGGATTTCTCTATACATAAAAATGTATAGTAGTATTTTACAAACAATTAAATTATAATTTCAATGAAAAAAATTCGTTTAAATGTTGCAAATTTAGAAGGCACAGAAATTCTTTCGAGAGAACAGTTGAAATCCATTTTTGGTGGAGAAGTTGGAAGTGATACTGGTAGTGGAAGTACTTGCAACTGGTATAGTTGCTGGTGTAAAGATTCTAGTTCTCCAATTCTATTAGATTCAACTGCAATTATCCAAGCCGAAAGTGCTTTTCAAGCATTAGAATCAATGGATTGCAGTTATTTGTATCAAAGTACGGGTTGCACTTTGGATAAACCATGTTGATGCATTTTGTTAATTATTAAAGCCAATAGGTGATGCTAAAACCATCACCTATTTAAAGTAAATTAGTTATGAAAATAAAAATTATTATTATCATATTGCTTACTTTGGGAATGATTTTTTCAATTCATTCTCAAAATACATCAATAGAATTTTCATCTAGTGAAAACACTTCGGTCATTATCTATCGACCCATGGATGATAATTATAATAAGTATTGTCCGACAGATACAATAGTCTTTGCCCCCGGTCAGAAAGTCAATCGTAATTTCGATATCACCAACTGGGCAGTAGTCAAATGTATTATTCCCAAAAAAGATATCTTTCATATATATATTGAAAAAGGAGATAGTATCAGGTTAAAACTGGTACAAAGCAAGTTGGTTTTTGAAGGAAATAATGTGGCAGGGCATCAGTTTTCATATCAGTACAATATATTGAAGGAGTATCATTGCAAGCAATATATCAATACTCTATTTCAGTCGAAAGACTCAGTTCTTATCAACAGAATAATTGATAATCCAAGGCTATTGGTACAAGATACAAGGTATTACGAACAACTAGATTCCATATATCAGGCAAAACTGATAACGGAAAAATGCTATCTATATAATAGAAATGAGCTGGACTACTTAATCAGATCAAAATTGCTTGAAAAATACGTAGATTCAATTTCAAGAGGTATTCAACCTAAAGACAGATTACATTCAAAAATTGAGCGTATCGTACAGAATGTATCAAAGGATGAGAATGTATCCTCTTATATTAGTGGTTCTTATTATATATACACTTATAATAGTTATTTATACCGTCAATTAGATGAAAAGAGCAAGGTGGCTTTATTGCAAAATAAGTCAAAAGATACTTTTGGACCCTATCAGCAATGTTTAGTTTGTCATGGGCGATCGCAGTTGTCTGTTTTATTTGCAGCTTTCAATATCCAATTTCAGTATGGGTACAATGAGTTCGACAGAAAAAAGATGTATCAATATTTGACAACTACATTTCCAGGAAGTCAATCTGTTGAAGTTCTAAAACGACAAATGGCAAATGAATTACAAGATACATTGCCTGTAAATGCTGTTTTTTTGGATGGTAGTACAATACGCACGTTTTCTGACATAACAAAAAATGAAAAACTCAAAAACAAAATAATTTTTATAGATGTGTGGGCTTCGTGGTGTATGCCATGCCGGGCTGAGTTTTCACATAATAAAAAACTAGAGTCTTTACTCGGTCAATATCCCAATATTGAAAAACTATATATTACTATTGATAAAGATACCCAAAGTTGGAAGAATGCGATTCAAACTTTAAAGTTGTCAGGATATCATTTATTGGCATCAAAAGAGTTATTGGAAAGATTAAAAAAAGAAGTGTATGAATCGAACGCTATAACTGTACCTAAATATATTTTAGTTGATTATCAAGGGAATATACTTAGTGGAAATCTCCCTCGTCCAAGTGATATTGAAGGATTAAAAGTTACTTTGAATCAGTTAATAAAATAATTTTGCGTGTAATTTCAGTCAGTATAAGTTTTTTAGATTCTAATGAGAAAACCATTCCCACATTTTAAACAACTAGATGCCATGGATTGTGGTCCATCCTGTGTCAGGATGATTGCCAAATATCATGGTCATTCTTTTTCGTTACAAACTTTAAGGGAAAAATCATTCTTAACTCGGCAGGGTGTTTCCATGCTAGGGATAAGTGAGGCCGCCGAAAGTATAGGATTTCGTACACAGGGTGTTAGAGTTAGTTTTGATCAATTAGCGAATGACGTACCTTATCCTTGTATAATCCATTGGAATCAAAATCATTTTGTGGTTTGTTACAACATCAAACGCAAACAACGGTTTTTCTCAAAAAAGACTCGTTCGGATGAATACGCTATCTCTGTTGCTGATCCCGCCAATGGCTTGCTAACTTATACCAAGGAAGAATTCCTGAAATGTTGGTTGAGTACAAAATCACAAAATCAGGAAAAGGGTATAGCTTTGGTGCTTTACACAACTCCTGCCTTCTACGACCAGGAAGACGAGAAAGCAGAGTCAAAAGCCAACTTACGTTACTTTTTCCGCTACCTAAAACCGCATAAACCTCAGTTAATACAACTGGCACTAGGGATGGTAGTTAGTAGTGTATTGTCACTTATTTTTCCTTTTCTCTCCCAAACCATGGTGGATGTCGGGATTGGCAATCGTAACATAAGTGTCATTACCCTTATTTTAATTGCTCAGTTGGTGCTTTTTGTTACCCAGTTGGCTATGGATTTTATTCGTAGCTGGATAGTGTTGCACACTACCACCCGTCTAAGCATTTCCTTAATTTCAGATTTTTTGATTAAGTTAATGAAGCTGCCATTGGGTTATTTTGATACCAAGATGGTGGGGGATATTATGCAGCGCATTGGCGACCATGGTCGTATCCAGTCTTTCCTTACAGGAACTTCACTCAATGTGCTTTTTTCGTTTGCCAATTTTATTGTTTTTGGTTTTATTCTGGCTTATTTCAATCCATTGATATTAAGTATTTTTCTGATTGGTAATACGTGCTATGTGCTTTGGGTACTCTCATTTATGAAGTATCGCCGAGAATTGGATTTCAAACGTTTCACCCAATCGTCGGCCGACCAAAGCAATATGGTTGAATTAATCACCGGTATGCAAGACATTAAACTCTGCAATTGCGAAAAGCAAAAACGCTGGAAATGGGAACGCATACAAGTGAAAAGGTTTAAAATCAGTATCCGGGGTATGGTGCTTGGGCAGTACCAACAAACGGGTTCTGTTTTCTTTAATCAAACAACAAGTCTCACCATATCGTATATTGCTGCTCGTTCGGTGGTGGAGGGGCAAATGACCTTAGGGATGATGATGTCACTGAGTTATATCATAGGGCAACTTTCGGGGCCTATTGGGCAGTTTATTGGTTTTGCACAAGCATTGCAGGATGCAAAAATCAGTTTGGAACGTTTGGGCGAAATTCATAACAAAGAAGATGAAGAAGATTTGGCCGACATCAAAATCAACCGAATTCCTGAAGATAAAACCATATACATCAAAGACCTATGGTTTAGCTATGATGGTGCCGACCGTGATTATGTACTGGAAGATATTAATCTGGAAATTCCCGAAAATAAAACTACTGCCATTGTAGGAGCCAGTGGAAGTGGTAAAACCACGCTGGTAAAGTTGTTGTTGGGATTCTATCCTCCTATTAAAGGAACTATTTGTGTAGATCAAATACCCCTAAAAAATATAAACTCACATGTGTGGCGACAGAAAACAGGGGCAGTTATGCAGGAAGGTTTCATTTTTTCGGATACCATAGCCGGAAATATTGCTGTGGGTGAAGATGATATTGATAAAGACAAACTTCTTAGGGCTGTGAAAACTGCCAATATCAGAGAATATATTGATTCATTACCGCTGGGCTATAATACAAAAATAGGGATGGAGGGCAAAGGAGTCAGCCAGGGGCAAAAGCAACGATTACTCATAGCGCGTACCGTGTATAAAAATCCTGATTATCTGTTTTTTGATGAAGCCACCAATTCGTTAGATGCTACCAATGAAAGGGAAATTATGGATAACCTCACCGCATTCAATAAAAACAAGACGGTGGTTATTGTTGCACATCGCTTAAGTACCGTGCAACATGCCGATAATATCATTGTGCTGGATAAAGGAAAAGTAATGGAACAAGGAACGCATAAAGAACTGACTGCTAACAAAGGTACGTATTATAAGTTGGTGAAAAATCAATTGGAATTGGGACAATAATCAATTCATAATTCACAATTCACAATTCACAATTCACAATTCACAATTAGAAATGGATGAACTAGAAAAACAGGGTAAAGAAATAGAACTACGCAGCGAGGAAGTACAAGAGGTGCTTGGGAGTGTTCCCAGTTGGATATTGCGTAGGGGAATTACATTACTGGCTTGCATTGTGGCAATATTAATACTCGGCAGCTGGTTATTTAAGTATCCTGAAATTATTCCTGCACCTTTGGTATTGACTAGCGCCACGCCACCAGCAGGTATAGTGGCTAAAACCAGTGGGAAGTTATCGGTACTGCAAGTTCGTGATCAACAAACAGTAAGGGCTGGCGATTGCCTGGCACTGCTTGACAATCCTGCTGGTTATCAGGATATTATTTTTCTTAAATCGGAACTTTGTAAGGTTATGATTGCCGTTAAAAGTGAACGAACCTATGATATTTCACGCAAGGAATTAAAACTGGGAGCAATTCAATCGTCATATTCAGGATTTATAGTTAATTTGGAAAGCTATAACAAGTTTTTGGAGTTAAACTACTATCCACGAAAAATGCAAGCCACTCGAAAATCAATAGAGGCAAATAAACAGCATTATAAGAGTGTGTTAAACCAAAAAGAGATAGTGAACAAACAACACGAACTTGAATTGAAATCATTTAATCGTGATGACTATTTACGTAAACAAAACATGATTTCAGAACAGGAAAGTGATAAAGCAAAAAGCCAGCTGTTACAAAGCGATATGAGTGTACAAAATATGCATTCGACTCTCGAAAACATGCAGATTCAAATTATTCAAATGGAGGAAAATCTGGTGGACATCGAACAACAATACCTGGAAAAAAAGAACAGTTTATTGTCGCAAATAAAAACCAATATCAATCAATTGGAAAATGAAATACGCTCTTGGGAGATGACCTATGTACTCAGTTCGCCCATAGCCGGTAAAGTTACATTTACAAATTACTGGGCAGTAAATCAAAATATTATGGCAGGTGATGTGGTATTTACAGTTATCCCCAATGTTCAAACCGAATTAATTGGTAAGGCACAACTACCCATAGAACGTTCAGGTAAAGTAAAAACCGGACAGTCTGTTAATGTGCATTTCAATAGTTACCCCGACAATGAATTTGGGATGGTTGTAGGTAAGGTAAGCCGCATTTCATTAATCCCAACCAAAGATGGTAAATACATCGTGGAAGTTAAATTTCCGAATGGTTTAACTACTTCCTATGGTAAGATATTACCATTATCGCAGGAAATGACAGCTAGTGCCGATATAATTACTGATGATTTACGGTTGATTGAACAGTTTCTACAACCATTAAGAAAGATATTTAAAAACAACCTGTGATAAAACCCTTACTCTTTGGGATGATGTTAAATAGCATAGAATGAATAAATTATTAATTGTTTTGGTTTGTAGTTTCCCTGCAATGCTGTTTTCGCAAATTAAAACTGCTGATAAAACAGAAACTCTTACCCTTAATCACGCCATAGAAATTGCCGTTGATAGCTCCTTGTCTTCATTCAAGGCTAAAAATCTATATTTATCGGGGTATTGGCAGTATCGCACCTTTAGGGCCGGGCGTTTGCCAACAATGTGGTTGGATATGACACCGCTATCCTATAACCAGAATTTTGTAAAACGGTATGATTCACAGAACAATGTAGATGTTTATAAATCGCAACAGAGTCTTAATTCGTATGCTAATTTGTCCATAAAACAGAACCTGGATATTACAGGCGGAACTTTCTCGATGGATACAGAGTTGGGCTATTTACGAAATTTTGGGTTGAGCCAGTACGAGCAATATTCTTCCGTCCCTTTTCGCATTGGTTATTCTCAATCGCTTTTTGGTTACAATTCATATAGATGGGAAAAGAAAATAGAGCCCATACGGTATGAAAAGGCCAAAAAGGAGTTGATTTACAACCTGGAGGAAATATCAGAACAGACAACTGCTTATTTTTTCGATTTAGCATTGAACCAGACTATTTATGAATTAGCGAAACAAAATATTGCCAATAGCGACACGCTTTATCTTATTGGCGAAGAAAGATACAAAATTGGTTCCATCTCGCAATCGGATTTACTTACCCTGAAGCTTCAGGCTATTAATGCCAAAAACGATGTGGGTAATGCTGAGATTGGTATGAGGAAAAGTGCATTTACTATGGCCTCTTATTTGGGGTTGGACAGAGATATTCAATTGATACTTAAACTTCCGGCAGAACTGATGCATGTAATGCTCAATTGCGAAGAAGTAATATCCCGTGCTAAGGAAAATAACCCCACCTTTCCGGCAATAAAAGAAAACATACTTACAGCACAGCAAAACTACGATAAGACCTTGAAAGCGAGTAGGTTTTCAGCTTCCTTGTCGGCAAGTGTCGGTTTTAATCAAATAGCAACCGATCTTATGGCTGCTTATCGTAAACCCTTACAACAAGATGTTGTATCAGTGAATATGAGTGTTCCGCTTGTTGACTGGGGACTTGGCAAAGGCAGGGTGAATATAGCGCGTCAAAACTTAAATACAGTAACCATTACGGCCAAACAAACAGAGCAAAATTTTGAGCAAGATGTATTCCTTACGGTGTACGAGTTTAATTTACGCCAGTCGCAAATAAAGTCGGCCGAAGAAGCAAAAAAAATAGCCGAAATGGCTTACAACAAAGCAAAACAACTGTTTGTAATTGGCAAAACGGATGTAAATAGTGTTAATATGGCTGTTTCCCGTCAGATTGAAGCCGAGCAAAGTTATATAACTTCCTTGAGAAACTACTGGTTAAGTTATTATAAAATCAGAAAACTCACGCTATATGATTATGTTGCGCATAAAAACATTTCAGTAGTATATGAACTTCAGTAGAAAAGAAAAAAATAAAGCAGTTAATTTATGAGCGAAATAGCTAACTTATTGAGTAAATATCCGAATATTATAGTTGAAAATGGAACGTCGGACACAAATTATTGTGTGCTAGAGAGTAGGGTTCATGGTTTGTTTGCCTGTTTCTACTGTATTTTGTACGGTGTATATATTTGTGAAATGGAAAATCTTATTCCCATAGTGGTATTGGATGAAAAACACTTGTATTACGATCCGAAAAAAGGAAATAATATATTCAATTATTTTTTTAAGCAGGAAAAAATCAGCACCGTTGGGCTAACAAAAATGCGGGTTCAACATCCTGCTATTTTTTTGCATTGGTGTCGTAACAGCACAAACGAAAAGCGAATCTCGTTTTTGCTAATAGATAAGTATTTTGAACTTAAAATAGATATAAAACGCTCAATAAATTCATTTTACAATGCACATATCAAAGGATTGCGAGTATTGGGAGTGCATTACCGAGGGACAGATAAAATAACCGAAACACCTATTTTAGCTTTTTCAGAGTATGAAAAAAAAATAGACTATCTGTTTAAAAATAACATGTGCGATAAGCTGTTTTTTGTTACAGATGAGCTTCATCTAAGGTCATACGTAAGACGAAAATACAAAGACCGTGTAATTTTTTATACATTAGAGGCTGATTATGAAAAGGTTCAAGCTAACGAAAAAGCCGGGCTACATTTCTCGGGTTTGGCATCTCCCTATCTCCTTGCAAAAGATGCGCTTACTGAATGCTATTTATTATCGAAATGCACCATGTTTTTGAGTTCAGGCAGATCTTCTATGTCGCTCTTTGCTACTTTTTTAAATCCCCAAATGGTGCATGTAATAATTGAACCCTAATAACATAACAACCTTCAAACAGAGTACAGCTATGGCGAAAGCTAAAAATATATTTACTCCAGGTAAAATTAAAATTGCAACATACATTGAAGATCATAATATCGATGAGCTTACCCTGAAATTGTTTGCCCGTATTATTGAAAAAATTACGGGAAATGAGTCGATTTAACTTTTTGATATTCAAGTATTTTACCAGGGTAATCAATCCGAGAAGTTGAATGAATTAATTATGCACGCTTGCCCTTATATCAAAAGTAATTTAGTTGGCAGTGAGGTTAATGATTACGAAAACGTGTTGGCGAATATCCTACATGCCCATTTGTTTATTGCAACCAATAATTTGTTTTCGCACCTGATTGCTCAAATGTCTGAAAACATCGTTCTTGTTCCCGATTCATTTCACGGCATCTTATTGCCTGAAAATAAACAATCATCAAAATGTTTTCCATACGCAGTAGACGGGGATATTGACAAAGTTGTTTGCTCTGATATTGAAGAATTACTATCAATAGGTGCTTTCAATCCATTTCCTTCTGGCTTTTTGTCAGAAAATAAAATACCGCTTTTAATCTACTATTCCGATGCCCATAAGGTTTTTTATGATAATCACTTCAAACCCAGTTTTGATAAGTATCTAAGCTCCGATTTTGACTTGATAAAGAAAACTGGAAAACAGATTTGTAGTGTAGAATTCCGACAAGGTGGATGGAATGCTCAGGTAAAAGAAAAAGTTGTGTTTTTGAATGCCGAAATACAGCGGATGGTTGAGGGTTTTGTGTTGTTTTCGGATGTTGATATCGTAGTTTTAGGCAACTTTAAAGAAGTATTGTTTGAAGAAATTGGTAGTTTCGACATGGTTTTGCAGAACGATGGTTATGAGTTGCAAAGGGATCACAATCTGTGCACGGGCTTTTATCTGGTAAAAATAAATAAGCGGACAAAAGCATTTTTCGAAAACTTAGTGGCTAATTATGATGATAAACTTTCCGATCAGCAAAACATGAATAAGCTTTTGCCGGTTAGCAATGTCCGTTACAAGGCACTTTCCAAACGATTTTATAACTTTTCGTATGGCAACAAACAAGTTTGGAATCCTGATAAGGAAATTCCCTTTCCCACTTTTAAATTATTAATCTATCATGCGAATTATACTTTAGGTAATAGTAATAAACAAACACTGCTCCATGAGTTTACAAAGTGGCACAATGAAACTGTGTTACCATTATTGGAAAGTAATAAATTTGAGGGTAATAACGCATTATGCTTCGAGGATGCTATAGAACTTTCGAATGAAATAAATAAACTTTCACGCTGTATTATATTAGTATGTAGCTGCCACAAGGTTTATGAATGTGTTCAATTCATTAATCGTAATGGAACAACGTATCATTTAGATATTAACGACCTTGATGCTGAATCTTTAAAATATGAAGATATTTTATCCAGTTTAACTATGGCTGACGGCTGTCATATTGTGATTTTAGATGATAGGTATGCATCAAACGAATTATTTTTAAATTGTTTAAATAGACGACTTGAGCTTTATTCGAATAATGAAATACAGTACTATGAGATTTAAAAACCTGTATTTTAGCTTGTATTGGTTGTTTGTTAAAAAGTCCTTCGGTGATTGAAAAATCTATTGCCCGCTACGATTCCCTTTGGGCTGAGTAGTGCGAACTTACCAAATCACCTTGGTGTGCCACCCTTTACAAAGACACCCAGTTTTTGGATGAGCGCAAAGGGTGTATTGGTGAGTGGGTGGGTGGGATGAGGGATAGTGAATAAAAGAAAGTGCATTAACTGAATTTACAGCAAAATTATGTATTCGCAACAAACTAGTTCTATATTTTCAGTTCCGAAACCACTATTTTCTGAACTGACGATCTTGCGGTAAATTCGGTTTGGAAGTGGATCTTAAATAGTTTAAAATAACTGTCAACTATCAACAGTATAGATTTATATATGTCATTTGTTTGCATTGCCCGTACCTTTGCTTCTAAACATAATCTTGTTTCCAAGTGTTGTGTCCTGGTAAGTTAAAACATAAGCTCTGCAAATATAAACTGTTCCGCTATCAAGATCGGTTGTTACTCTTTTTTCGTAAGTTTTAGACATGAGTTCTGCTTTTGTTGAATATATCTTCTCGAATTTGTTTTGGGTGTATTCATTGATGTTTGAAACGTAAAAACCATATTCAATAATTTTATCATTTCCCATATTAATCATTTCGGCATGAAATGTTACACCGTTTTGGTCAATGTCGGTTACATTTTTGGTAAGAGCAATTGCATAGTCTCGTGGTTGAATTTCGGCATCACGACATGTTGAAAAAAACACTGCCAACAAAATAAAAGGAATAATTATTAGCTGTTTCATAATTATAGATTTAAACTCAATAAAACACTTATTTCAGAACTACCAAATGATAAATACCCACTTTTGATTCTTGAATATCTAACTCCAAGCGATACGTAATTGCGATAACTTATTTTTTGTTCCACTCCTATTTCAGCGAATACGCCATATTGAAAATTGTCAATAGCATCAAATTCGTCATACAAGTAGAAATCATAAATTCTGTCAGTTTTATTAATTTTATACAACTCAGCTTTATTACTAATATGGTATGAAAAATCTACTCCACCTCCAATATATGGCCTGAAATTCCGAAACGGAATGTTGTATTTCAGCATCAATGGTGCCTTTAAAGTAGTTAGATTTAAAATAAAATCCACATCGTCATCCCCAATTTTACTGAAGCTCGAAAAACCATGTTTGGTTAAATTGAGACTGGTATAAACAGAGAACGAAGTTGGCAGAATTGGTATATCGGCAAATACACCAGCTGTTAGTTCTGCATTATATTGATAATTCATTCTTGATAATTCATCTTTAACAATCTTTTGATTTAAATGAAGGCGAACATTTTGAGATCCTACAGTAACACCATATCGAATAAATGGAAAATATTTTGGTTTACACTCATTTAGTTGTGTAAAAAGCAATTTCATTTCGGCAGTTTTATATCTTACAAGTTTAGGTGCATGCAACATGTGTGGGCATTCAGCAACCAATCTTGCAAGTTGCATTCTGAATGTGGAGTCGTTTGTTGAATTACGGAAGGGTATCTCTATAAAATTTGTGTTATCTTTTGAAATAAAAAATGTTTTGTAGTCTTTGCCTCCGTAATAATATAAATTGGTTTTTCCTTCGACTAACCACTCTAAAAATACTTTTTGAACCGAGTCGGGCAATTGTACCTTATGTGCAATAAATTTTTTATTATTGTAGCTAAATTCGGAAACTTGGTATGGTGTATAATTATCATAAAATTTCCCTGTTTTAACCCTACAAAATTGATAATCAATATTGAAAACAAAGTCATTTCCTTTCGTTATTATGGTGTCTTTTTTGTAATACTCTGTGGTTGGAAATGTATCTCTTGGCACATTTTCGTGTTGGCAAAATGCCGACATATATAACAATGTAAAAATAAACAATATTGTAAACTTATTCATATTTTGTATAATATATTTAACTGCAAATATACATATATTTTTATAAACCACAGCTAAAAACACAAAATTCAAGCATAATTAAAAACAATTACAAACAGATGAAATGAGCCATGAGCAACAGCTCACACACAGAAAGTTTGATTTGACTAAAGGTATATTATTCTGTTTTAACTTGCATGATTATAGCGTGTAAGCTTTTTTCTGAAAAATTGACTAAACAATTTCAGTTTTAAAATGATTATCTTTGTAACAGATCTGTTTTAAATGCCTCGAAAAAACAGGAGACTGCCAACAGATTTCAACTTCAATTTTTTTATTTAATAAATGATTGCACCAAAACAACCGGGAATTACCCGATTTAATGATATTGATTTACGCGAGATTGTTCCTTTTATTCATTGGACCTTCTTTTTTATGGCTTGGCGACTGAATGGCAAGTACGACGACATTCAGACCGTGTGCGACTGTGGAAGTTGCAAAGTGGGATGGCTTCAAAAATTTCCGGAATCGGAGCGTGAAAAGGCTCAAGAAGCTTTAAAGTTATATAAAGACGCTCAAGAAATGCTTCGTCGGTTTTTGGATGGAAAAATTATTTCGATTAATGCGGTAGTTGCAATTTATCCTGCTTATTCGAATGAGGATGATATAGTGGTTCAGACTGAAAATGCGGAAGTTTGCTTACCAATGCTTCGCCAACAAGTGCCAGCGAGTGATGGTTTTTGCTATGCATTATCCGACTTTTTAAAGCCTGACAACGATTATGTGGGCGTGTTTGCCAATACAGTTTTGGGCGTAGAGGCATTTGCCGAATCGTTCGAAAAGGATGACGATATGTATCATTCTATTCTGATAAAAACCTTATCGGATCGATTGGCCGAAGCTACTGCCGAATGGCTTCACTACAAGGTGCGCACTGAGATTTGGGGATATGCACCGGACGAACAGCTCGACGTAAACGAGCTGTTCAAAACCCATTATCAAGGCATTCGACCTGCTGTTGGTTATCCATCGTTGCCCGATCAATCCATTATTTTTGAACTCGATAAACTGATTCAATTTTCCGAAATGGGTATCTCATTAACCGAAAATGGAGCAATGTTTCCAAATGCATCTGTAAGTGGTTTAATATTTGACCATCCCAAATCAAAATACTTCAATGTAGGTCGAATTGACGAGGCCCAGTTTACCGATTATGCCCGCCGATGTGGTAAAAATCCCGAAATACTCCGAAAATGGCTGGCATCCAATTTATAATTGGCTGCATTTTTTGTACCTTTGCAATTCATTTACTACAAAGCCATCTTTTATATTTAAATGGTAAATAGTAAATTACAACATTGTAAATTGATTTTATGCGTATCGATATTATTTCGGCAGTACCCGAACTGCTTGATAGCCCACTTAATTATTCCATCGTAAAACGTGCTCGCGACAAAGGTCTGGTGGACGTTTGCGTGCATAATTTACGCGATTATACCACCAACAAGCACCGACGTGTGGACGATTATGCTTTTGGCTTTAGTGCAGGCATGGTGTTGCAAATTGAGCCTATCGAGCGCATAATTAACCAACTAAAAAGCGAGCGCCACTACGACGAGGTTATTTACACTTCGCCCGATGGTGAACAGTTTAATCAGAAGATGGCCAATCGTATGTCGATGTCGGAGAACTTGATTATTCTGTGTGGTCATTACAAAGGCATTGATCATCGCGTACGCGAGCACCTCATTACCCGCGAAATAACCATTGGCGACTTTGTACTTACTGGCGGCGAGCTGCCGGCGGCTTTGATGGCCGATGCTATTGTTCGCCTCATTCCGGGTGCTATTGGCGATGAGCAATCGGCCTTGTCCGATTCGTTTCAAGACAATCTGTTAGCCCCACCAGTTTATACCCGTCCGGCCGATTACAAGGGATGGAAGGTCCCCGAGATTCTGCTTTCGGGGCATCAAGCTAAAATTGACGAATGGAATCATCAGCAATCGGTGGAGCGCACCAAACGATTACGCCCTGATTTGCTGAACGAGGAATGACAATTTGTTTATCACAACCTTTTAATCCGTTTCTAGAATATGAAAAGTGTAAAATTGTTCGAAAGCAAACAAATTCGCTCGGTGTGGAGCGAAAGTGAAGAAAAATGGTATTTCGTTGTTGAAGACGTAATTTCTGTTTTAACCGACAGTAAAGATCCAAAACAATATATAAAACGAATGCGTCAACGTGATTTTGAGTTGGCTAAAGGATGGGTACAAATTGTACCTACCCTTTCGGTTGAAACGAATGGTGGACGCCAAAAAATGGGATGCGCCAATGCTCAAGGTCTTTTACGTATCATTCAATCAGTGCCCTCACCCAAAGCTGAGCCTTTTAAACTTTGGCTCGCAAAGGTTGGTGCAGAACGTCTGGAAGAGATAGATAATCCCGAGCTTGCTACTCAGCGCACAAGGGAACTTTATAAACTCAAAGGGTATTCTGACGATTGGATAGAAAAGCGAATGCGCAGTATTGCCATACGTGAAGAGCTAACAGATGAATGGAAAAATCGTGGAGTAAAGGAGCGAGTTGAATATGCGATTTTAACAGCCGAAATTTCAAAAGCTACGTTTGGAATAACTCCAAAAGAGTATAAAGAAATTAAAGGTCTTAAGCATCAAAACTTACGCGATCACATGACAGATTTAGAGTTGATATTTTCAATGCTTGGCGAGGCTTCAACGAAAGAAATAGTAATAAATACAAACACGCAAGGATTTTCCGAAAATCAAAAAGCGGCACGTGCTGGAGGTAAAATTGCAGGTGATGCACGTATCCAGCTTGAAATACAATCGGGTAAAGGAGTAGTCTCTAGCGACAATTTTTTACCTGTAGCAAAGAAGCGAATAAAAAGAAATAATGAATAGTACAACTCTGATTCTATCAGTTTTAGCCATTAACATCGTTAGTGCTGTTTTTTTTGTGTACGATAAGTTGGCGGCTGCCAGAAGCAAAAGGCGTATTCCGGAACGGCTTTTACACTTTTTGGAACTTGTAGGAGGCGTTTTTTCTATTCTCATTTTAATGTATGTAATACGACACAAAAACCGAAAGTGGAACTATTTTAGTGTCAGTTGGCTTATTTTAGCCGCATGGGTTTCATTTATTTTTATTGTAATAAAATACCAACTAATATGAATCGAATTAAAGTAGGCGTAATTGGCGGCGCTGGATATACCGCTGGCGAATTGTTGCGAATTTTGGTGAATCATCCAACTGTTGAAATCGTTTTTGTAAACAGCACAAGCAATGCAGGCAACCCGCTAACCGACGTACACAGTGGATTGGTGGGCGAAACGGACCTTGTTTTTACATCCGAACTGCCTTTTGATGCCGTTGATGCTCTGTTTTTATGCTCGGCACATGGCGATAGCAAAAAGTTTATGGACGACAATCCGGCAGCGGCAAAACTCAAGGTAATTGACCTATCGACCGACTATCGCGAAACGCGTGCGGACCACGATTTTGTGTACGGCTTACCCGAAATGAATCGCGAACAAATCCGTTCGGCCAATCACATTGCCAACCCAGGCTGTTTTGCAACTTGCATTCAACTGGCACTTCTACCCCTTGCAGCCGCAGGTTTGCTAACCGACGAAGTGCACGTTAATGCCATCACAGGTTCAACCGGTGCGGGCGTTAAGCCATCGTCCACATCGCACTTTAGCTGGCGCAACAACAACATTTCTATTTACAAAGCTTTCGGGCATCAGCACTTGATGGAAATTGGCCAATCGCTCCGTCAGTTGCAAACCGGTTTTGATAAGGATGTGAACTTTATACCTGTGCGTGGGAATTTTGCTCGCGGAATTTACGCCACAAGTTATATTAACTGCTCACTTAGCATTGATGAGGCTAAAAAGCTATTCAAAGAATATTACAAAGACGCTGCATTTACCTTTGTAGTGGATAAAAACCCAGACATGAAACAGGTGGTAAATACGAACAAAGCTATCGTATACCTCGAAAAACATGGTAATAAATTGTTGATCATTTCGATGATTGACAATTTATTAAAAGGAGCATCGGGCCAAGCTGTTCAGAACTTTAATCTTTTGTTTGGTCTCGACGAGCGGACAGGATTGGGATTGAAAGCTATTGGTTTTTAAAGCGCAATTTGAACTTTATTACAAACGTCTAACTTAATAATAGGCGTTTTTTTATTTTTAGTTATTGGGTTAGTTGCTGCTTTTGTGTTTTTATTTCGTAGATTGAAGCTGAAGTAAATACGAAAGCTCTATGGTAGAACTAGTTTTTTGATTTTTTTTTGCGTATAAAACGCATTTGAAAAGTAAAAATTAAAATATAATTGCATATATTTACAGCTCAAAGCTTCAACTTGTTGTTTTATCAAACAAAGTGAGTTTTTGTTGTTTTTTTTGCATGATTGTTTATCTTCATTTTATACTTGATGTTATGGTATTGAAATCTACACTAATTAGTTTTATACTTGCTTTTGCAGCTATTACTACAGCTCAAAATTTCAGAAAAGAGGCCCACTTAGCTAAGGTTAAAACTTTAAGTTCTGCAAATGTGGTAAGGTCCTCGTTAAAACACAATACGGTGTTAAGTCGGCAAATTCAGGAGTCAAGCGTCGTTAAAATGCAAGAACAATGTAATGTTCTTAAAGCTTCAAAGGTTGCTCAATTGGTTCCTAAGGCACTTTTTAAACGACCTGCTGGGTCTTACCTGCCATCGCTTATTGGGGCTAGCGATTTACAATACTTAGGTAGTAATTACTCTTTTACTGGAATTATGGGTTCAGCCTACTCAAAACCTTGGGTTTTCTCCAATCATTCCACAGGTGCAACTGCATATACTTGGGCATGGGGAACTAATACAACTTATAGCACGAGTACTGATTTGATTTTAAAGGATGATGTTGAAAACTTCTTATATCCAGGAGATTTTTTCTCACCTGAGCTTACAGCTACTAATGGGTCGCAATCGGCAAGTTACAAGTTAGCTGTTGTAAGTGGTGCGTCGAATGCCTTGCTCATGAGTAGTTCCAATATAGCCTATGTTGGTAATATGGATTTTTATGGAAACGCTTCAACTACTGACGCGAATGGTATTAGTGTTGGACTTTTTTCGGCATCGGGAGCAGTTGGAATGAATGGCTCTGGGGTTGGATATTTTTGGGGTACTTGCCTTCGTAATCAAGATGGGGCGAATGGTACTTTGGTAAATAGTATCGTTTCAGTTTACGAAAAACCGATGTCGCCTCTTACAATTAAAGATATTTGTTATTTTGGTAATTCTACTGTTGCAGTTCCTGTGCCAGCAACTAAAAAACTGAGTGCTACTATTCTAAAAATAAATGCTAATGGTGAAATAACTTCGGATACTATCGCAAAAGCAACAATTAGCGGAGCCAATGTTGTTAAAGATGCCTCTGGGGTCTATTTGCCTTTTGTGTTTAGCGAAACAGATAAAACTTCAGGTGTTAAATCAACCATTTATCCAGTTGTTTCGGATGCATTTGCTATTGTATTGTCGGGTATTGATCAGGAGGGCTTAAATTTTGGCCTCTATTCCGATGTGGATAATACCCTCGAAAGTACATCTTATTTTACAAAAGTTGATGCTGTTAACGGAGACCCTGTGGATGGTTTGTTTCGTTCAGCCGAATCAGGCATGAATATCGCCCTTACGATGAATGCTTATTTCAATTATTTATATGTTGAACCATCCGAGCAGGTTTTAACTGCACCTGCTGTTGGTGGTGCTGCAATTGATGCTGTGAACAAGCAAAGTGGTGCTTTGGTATATTCGTTTTTTTACGATGTGAAAGACTCTTTGACGAACGAAAACCTTATTTGGTTACCAACTACTTTACCTGATTGGCTTAGTTTAAGTTATTCGGATCAGTACTACAAGCAGTATGGTGGTTTGTTGTTTCAATTTACAGCAACAGCTCTCCCAAGTGGGCTTGCAGGTCGTACCGCCGATGTTAAAATCCAATCATATGGTGCTGAAACAACAATCACTATTAATCAAGGCGTTGTATCTGCTATTGAAAATAACGATGTAGCAGCTGTGATGGCCGTGAAGAACAGTAGTGGATATGCTTTATCTTATAATTCTGATTATGAGTGTGTGCAGTTAACGACATTAGCTGGGCAAGTGATGGGAACATATCGTTTACCCACAAGTGGTACGTATCAATTGCACGCTGCATCGATACCAAAGGGCATTTATTTGTTGCAATTTAAAGGATTAAAAAGTAAAACAATAAAAATCATATATTAATTTTTAAGTACCTTTGCTCAAAATATTGATATAACTAGTTTGTAGATGGAAACATTAAATTTGAAAGTGGCTATTATTGGTGCCGGAAATATGGGTGGTGCTATTGCACGTGGCTTGGCAAAAGGCAGGATGATCTCTGCATCGCATATCTGTGTTAGCGATGTAGCTGAAGTGAATTTGAAGGGGCTCAAACTTGCATTTCCAGCTATGGAAACAACTAGCTCTAACACTGAAGCAATTCACCATGCCGATATAATTATATTGGCAGTGAAGCCTTGGCTGGTTGAGCCAATAGCGAGCGAAATTGAAAAGAAAATTGATTATAAAAAGCAAATTGTTGTGTCGGTTGCGGCTGGTGTTGATTTTTCGAAGCTTACTGATTTTTTTGATTCTGACGCAACGCTCTTCCGAGTAATTCCAAACACAGCTATAGATGTACTGCAAAGTGTTTCAACCATATCGGCAATTAATGCAAGTGAAGAGCAAAAGAATCTGATAATTGATTTGTTTAGTGAACTTGGTAAAACGTTTTTTGTGCCTGAATCACAGTTAAACGCTTTTATGTCGCTTTCGTCTTGCGGTATTGCTTATGCTTTTCGGTACATTAGAGCAGCTATGGAGGGTGGTGTCGAAATGGGGATTTATCCTCATGCTGCCAAAGGGGTTGTGTTGCAAACATTGCGTGGCGCTATTGAGCTTATTGAAGCCAACGATTCGCACCCCGAAGTGGAGATTGACAAAGTAACAACGCCAGGAGGTATCACCATTAAAGGGCTCAATGAAATGGAAGCACAAGGATTTACAAATGCCGTGATTAAAGGCCTCAAAGCTTCACACTTAAAATAGATAGTTGCAATTTATTAAAAAAAAATAGTCCCTCCGAATTTACTTCAGAGGGACTATTTTTTTTGAGTTACATTCTATTATAAAATGAGCATAGCATCGCCATAAACACCAAATCGATACTCTTCTTTAATTGCAACTTCATAGGCGCTCATTATCTGATCGTAGTCGCCAAATGCAGCTGTGAGCATAAGTAAAGTAGAGTAGGGTAGGTGAAAGTTTGTTATTAACGAATTAGCTACTGTAAAGTCGTAAGGAGGGAAGATAAACTTGTTTGTCCACCCTTCGTAAGCTTTCACTTTGCCTTCGGTTCCTACCACTGTTTCGAGTGCACGCATCACAGTTGTTCCTACAGCACAGATGCTTCTGTTCTCGTCGCGTTTTTGGTTAATGTACTTCGCCGTATCAGCTGTAATTTCCATCTGCTCCGAGTCCATTTTATGCTTTGTCAAATCTTCAACATCAATTTCGCGGAAATTACCCAAACTCATGTGTGAAGTTACAAATGCAGAGTCTACACCTTTAATCTCCATTCGTTTAAGTAGTTCGCGGCTGAAGTGAGTACCCGCAGCAGGAACAGCTACAGCACCTTCTTTTTTAGCAAAAATGGTTTGAAAACGATCAACATCTTCAGCCTCAACAGCACGTGTTATGTTACGTGGAAGTGGCGTTTCGCCTAAGTCGTATAGCGACTTTTTAAATTCCTCGTGTGTTCCGTCGAACAAAAAACGGAGTGTGCGGCCACGCGATGTTGTGTTGTCGATAACCTCAGCCACAACCGAATCGTCTTCGCCAAAGTAAAGCTTGTTGCCGATACGTATTTTACGTGCAGGCTCAACCAATACATCCCAAAGGCGCATTTCGTGGTTTAGTTCACGCATCAAAAATACTTCAATTTGGGCTCCAGTTTTTTCTTTGTTACCATAAAGGCGAGCCGGAAAAACTTTCGTATCATTGAATATAAATAAATCTTTTTCGTTGAAGTATTCCAATACATCTTTAAAAATTCGGTGCTCAATAGTGCCCGTTTTTCTATTCATTACCATTAATCGCGATTCGTCGCGGTGATGAGCTGGATGTTGAGCAATAAGCTCTTCTGGTAATTTGAACTTAAATTTTGATAACTTCATAATGCTGTTTATTTTAAATTTATACCTATTTTTTTTTGAAAACGAGATTTTGTCTGAAATTAGTTAGTGTGCGGCTAGCTCCACTTTTACATCTTCATTCATTTTCTCAAGAAAAGCTACTAAAGGTTCTACCTCCCAGCAGTCGCTAAGTTTAACATCGCCAATGCGTGTGCGCTCTAACCCTGTTAAATGTGCCCCGCTACCTAGAGCTATGCCTATATCGCGTGCCAGTGCTCGTATGTAGGTGCCTTTGCTGCACACGACTCTAATTTTTAACTCTAAATTCGTATAGTCCAATACCTCTATTTCATCAATAACAAGTAGCTTCGCTTTTAGTTCCACATCTTGTCCATCGCGGGCATAGTCGTATGCGCGTTTGCCATCTACTTTTACAGCCGAATACACAGGGGGTACCTGCCATATTTCGCCTACAAAAGTAGGTATTATCGTGTCGATAAGATCGCGTGTAATATGTTCGGTTGGATAGGTAGCATCAATAGGTAGTTCTAAATCGAAACTTGCTGTTGTAGCACCTAGGCCAAGCGTTGCTATGTACTCCTTTGTTTGATATTGAAAGCTTTCGATAAGCTTTGTTTTTTTTCCTGTGCAAATAATCATTACACCTGTGGCCAAGGGGTCCAAAGTACCTGCGTGGCCAACCTTCAATTTCTTTATATTGAGTGATTTCTGCATTCTCCACCGTAATTTGCTCACTAAGTTGAACGAGGTCCAATTTAATGGTTTATTTACATAGAGAATTTCTCCGTCGATAAAATTCATTTATTCTATTTGTCAAATAATCTTCATATCTACTCCCATAGCCAATAATACAAGTAACACCACACCAACTATTATGCGGTAATACCCAAAAGCTTTGAAGCCAAACTTGGTAACATAGCCAATAAAAAACTTGATAGCCGCCAGCGCCACTATAAATGCCACTGCGTTGCCAATGAGTAATGTAGCTAAATTATCCGTTAGTAATTGAACCCCATTAGGTTCATTTATAAGTTTCATTAGTTTGTAACCCGAAGCTGCTGCCATGGTAGGCACTGCCAAAAAAAATGAGAATTCGGCTGCATTGTGTCGCGAAAGTTTGGTTGTCATACCTCCCACAATAGTTGCCATCGAACGAGAAACACCGGGAATCATAGCTATGCATTGAAAAAATCCAATTTTTAAAGCTTGTTTCCAGCTCATCTCTTGATTTTCGGCAGGTTTATTAAACCATTTATCTACAAAAAGCATAAGCACTCCACCTATTACGAGCATAATAGCTACTACCAATACGCTTTCGAGCATTGCATCGATGTAATCGCTAGCCAGAAAACCTATTATCGCCGCAGGCAAAAAAGCGATAAGTAATTTGTAGTAAAAATCTACCGATTGAAAAAAGCGTTTCCAATACAGTACTATTACTGATAAGATAGCGCCAAATTGTATGTTGATGGTAAATGCTTTTACAAACTCTGTGCTTTCAACTCCTAGTAGGCTTTGGGCAATAATCATGTGGCCCGTTGATGATACTGGAAGAAACTCTGTAAGTCCCTCAACAATAGCAATTACTATGGCTTCGATTATGCTCATTTACTTTTTGGTTTAAATAAGATGGCAAAAATTACAAATAGAAAACCAAAAAACGAAACCATAGGGCCAACTGTAATTCGGCGAGTACTGAAAATATCGGGATTAAATTCCACTTCGGTGCTTGAACCTGTCATTAGCACAAAACCCAAAACGATGATTGCAAAGCCAAGTGCAATAAGCACAAGGTTGATTTTTCCTAAACCTAACTGTTTGTTGTTTTCCATTCTATTTCAATTGTTATGTTTTTTATTATTAAGCGAATCAATTAGTTCGAATACATGTCGTTTGTATTCATTTTTAAGTAGCGACTTACGGCTGTGAAAGTCGAAAGTGCCATGAGTGTCATTCCCGAAAGTACGACAATAATTGCAACCCAAACCATCGAAGCAGTATTGATGGACATGCCAGTAAGGCCAAATTCGTACATTACATAATAGATTACTGCGACCAAAAATACACAAGCAATAATGGCTGATAATAAACCATTGAGAGCAGCTCTTTTAATGTAAGGTTTGCGTATAAACCAATCGGTAGCACCTACTAATTGCATGGTGTTTATCAAAAAACGGTTCGAGTAAATTGATAAACGTACCGTGTTGTTAATTAATGCTACAGCTACAATAAGCAATACCAAGGCTAAGCCAAGAAGTACTAAACTAATTTTGCGCACATTATCATTTACCAATCCAATTAATTCTTTTTGATAAGCTATACGCTCAATTCCTTTAAATACTTTGAGTTTTGATTCCAACATTCGCACACTGTCGTTGTTTGCATAGTCGGCATTTAGCTTTATCTCTAGCGAAGCTCTAAGTGGGTTAAAACCCAAAAAGTCAGTGGGATCTTCGCCCATGGCTGCAATGTGCTCTTTGAGGGCATCTTCTTTCGAAATGTAATTAATCGATTTTGCATAGTCGCCCATCGACATAAAAGCTTCAATACGATCGGCTTCTTTTTTGCCAGCCTCGTCGTCGAGAATTATTGATAAATTGATATTCTCTTTTACATAAACACTCATATCGTGAGCCACAAAGAGTAATAAACTAACTAAGCCAATTAACAGCAGTACGAGCGACATGCTGACAGTGGAACTAAAATGTATGCTTCTAACTTTTTTCATCCTTTTATAATAAGCCCCCTAACACCCCAAAGAGGGAATAGAGAGAAGTGTATGTGAATTTATTGTTTCTTCTTTTTAAATAATACCAATGCAAACAGCAAGAAACTCGCTACAAGCAATATAGATGATGCCAACGATATGTAGTTTCCTAGTTTGTACGATAAGGGTTCAAACTTAAACTCTAGCTCATATACCCCTTTTTTAAGAGGCATGGCACGCAATAAATAATTGGCACGTATGTATGGCACTTTTTCGCCATTAATATAGGCATTCCATCCTTTGTCGTAATAGATTTCAGAGAAAACAGCCATCTGGTCTGAATTTGCACTTACTGCATAAACCAGTTTGTTCGGACTGTATGATTTTAGTACAATTTGCGATGTGCTATCTGCTACGATATTGGAAGGCAATTGTGCTGTAAATTCTTTGTCAACAACAATTTCGTTTTTAGTATTTATTTCACCTACTAATTTCATTTCTTCGTTTGCATCGGCTGCTATGCGGATGTTTTTTACAAACCAAGCGTTGCCGTTAGCAGCTGGATTTACAAGAGGAGCAGCGTCTTTGTTGTAAATCACATACTTCATGTTGAGCATGTTGAGTACGCCGAGCGAGTCGAGCGTAGGAGCAATCTCTTCGAATGACTTAGAGCGACCAAAAGCTCCAAACAATTGGCCAATCTCGCCTTCTATTTGCATGGATATAAGTTCTTGGTATCTCCGAAGTTTTGCTGCATGGTATCCACCAATGTTTTTATGAAAATAAGATGGTTTGCCATCGTTAAATATGCTTACCGATGCATCCAAAACTCGGTAGTTCGATTTATCAGCCAATATCATATTGTCGGCTGCCGATGGTTCGATAAATGATTCCATTTTACGTTTGCGAACAAAATGACTGTCGTTCAGGTATCGTTTTGCTACGGGTACCAAATCGGCTAACATCAAAACGGCAAACAGGATAACAACGGTGTTTGTTTTTAGTATGTTTTTCAAAAACAACCAAAGCAGTAAGCCCGCCGCAAGAACAAATGCTACTGAGCGCCAAGCGTCGGCTTGCAGCAACGAAGCTCTATCCATTGGAAGCGTTTCTTTCAAAAATGCGTAATCGCCTGTAAACTGTGCATCGGCAGGCGATGTGAAGCTGCCAGCCAACGATGGAATAAGTGCAAACACCAAGGCCACGCCGGCAGTGATTGCAGCACTTATAAACACTGGGCGAATGAGTGTTTCTTTGGCGTTTTGTGTTGTTAATACTTCTTTGAGTGCAAGCATAGCCACAAGTGTAATACCAAAACCGGTAGCCACCAAGGTCATAGATACTGTGCGGAACTTGTTGTAAAGAGGCACATAGTCGATAAAGAAATCGGTTAACCACATTAAGTTTTTACCCCACGATAAGAATAGTGTGAGTAATATCATAGGCAGTATCCACCACAAAATGCGTTTGTCAACTACAAAAAATCCAAGTATAAATAGAAAAATAACAACAGCTCCTAAATATACAGGGCCCGATGTGCCTGGTTGGTCGCCCCAGTAAAGTGGAAGTTGAAATTCGGCCATCACTTTTTCTACATTCGGAACGTTAAAGCTCTTGATTTTGGCGGCTGTTTCGCTATCAACATCAAGTGTACCACCACTTGCACCTCCTCTGAAGTTTGGAATAAGCAATGTTAGCGTTTCCGCTTTTCCGTAGCTCCAGTTGGTGATGTAATCTTTGCTCAATCCGTGTTGCGAACTTTGTGTGTAGCTTGTTAAGCCATTTGATTTGCCACGCATGGTGTATTGGCCATATTCGTAGGTGGTTAGCAGTGTAGTTGCGTTGATTCCCGCCGCTACAATTACAGTGGCTATCATGAGTCCTGCCGACTGAAAGAATGGTTTTAGCTGTTTGTCTTTTATACTATAAATCAATTCCACTATGCCGAAAATCAACAATATTATAATTGTGTAATAGAGGATTTGAAGGTGGTTGGCGCGAATGGCTAAACTTAAAAATAAGCTCGTCACAAGTGCTCCTGCAATTTTCTTGTCACGAAAAGCCATGTACACACCGCCAATAAGTGGAGCCATGTAGGCAATTACGATGGCTTTGGTATTGTGGCCAGCCATGATAATGATAAAATTGTAGGATGCGAAGGCAAAGGCGATGGCGCCAACAATAGCGAGCCAAGGTTTGGCTTTAAATGCGAGCATAAGGATGTAACCGCCAAGCAAATAAATCATCAGCATAAATACCGACGGTGGAAATAGTCGTAGCACATTGTCGATGTATTGTACTACGTTATATGGTTGTGAAGTTGCTATCTGAAAGGTGGGCATTCCGCCAAAAAGCGCATTGGTCCAGAGGGCTACATCGTCGTGCGAATTGTTATAATCAACGGTTTCTTTAGCAACATAAGCCCAGCTTTCGGAGTCATGACCTAAAATTTGTTTGCCTTGAAGAACTGGCGAGAAATACAAAAACGAAATAACTGTAAACAACAGAACAGCAACAAAATGTGGTGCGATTTTTTGAAGAATTTTTTTATCCATTTAATCTTGGTGTTTGAACTAGAGTAGTTTTTGGGAAAAATCACACAAAAGTACAACATCTTTGCTCAATTGATACTTCTTGAGCGGTTAAAAATAAAAAAAATGGAAGGTGTTTTATCGTTTCTTGATGCTTTTGCTAGTTGTCGAATTTAGTTTTGAATTTTAAAAAGTAATTTTCAAAAGTAATTTTCGAAACAACCGATACCGCTATCACCATGCTAATAACGATAGCATAAAATACAAATGAGCTTATTGGTGCCGATAATTGAGATAAGTAGTTTTTGAAAACTTGTATACAGCCAAAAATGATAATAAGATGATACATGTAAATGCCGTACGAAATTTCGCCCAAAAAGTTGAGTGTTTTGCTTCGCAGTTTAATGATGTTGTGCTCCACAAGCGATACGCCAATTATTAAATATAGAAACAAGCAATTGATCAATAATCCGGAAAGGATTGGTGTTTGAAAAATAGCATTCCATACCACCTGATTGATGGTGGAGAAAAATAGTAAATAAGCTATAAGTGTACCGTAAATAAGTACCTGAAATGGTTTTTTGTAAATAACCAAGTTGGTCAATGGGGCGGTGCGGTTAAATATAAAGTAAGCGCCCAAACCGCCAATTACCATGGCTTCGAACCTGAAAATTTGTATCAAATAAATGATTAATTCATTTTGCAGCCAATATTGCGCTAGCAAAAGCAGTATTATTTTAATAACAAGTATGGCAATTAGTATTGCCAAAATGTACTTTTTGAAAAACTTAAAAAGTGGTGCCCACATTAAATAAAAAACCTCTTCGATACCTATGGACCATAGTGGCTCGAGTAGGTGATGCCCAAAATAAAAGGTTACCAGCCCAGGCAGAAAAAATACGAAATAGGCCCACACCTGACTGAAGGTATAGGGCATTTCGTAGTTAATATGCAACAACTCAAAAGCAAATGGAACGAGAACAGTGCCTATAACCATAAGCAGAAAATACAGTGGCCATATGCGTAAAACGCGCTTTACGTAAAAGTTTTTGATGCTTATGGTTTGTGTTCGGCTGTGTTCTTTGAGTAGTAGATAGGTAATTAAAAAACCGCTTAGTACAAAGAAAAATGTAACGGCATTATCGCCGTTTTTAAATAACCCAATGTGTTGAAAGTTTGGTAATGCATACTTCAGACGGATGGTTTCGGCGTGGTGAAGTACCACCAGAAATGCCGCTAAAAATCGTAAGGAGTTTAATCCTTCAAAAAAAGAAATGTTTTTGTAATTGGCCATCGGCTGCATGCACTAGTTGTTTGTAAATTGGGATTGCAAAGATACTTATTTTTTATAGGTTTTCTTTAAATGACTTGAAGTACCTATCTTCTCACTGTTTTGATCGCACCTGATTCGCATCGGTCAAAGTAGATTTCGCATTGATTAGTACAAAAATAAACTAAAACAAGTATCACCTTCGTATAATTTTTGTTAGATTTGTAGCGTTAAAAATTAATTGAATCATTTTCTTACTAATTGATAATACTATGAGTACATCAGCAAAACTTTACAGTTACGATTTTAGCTCGTTAAAAACCTATTTAGTTGCATCGCTTTTTGTTGTGGGCAATGTAGTTGCTCCACAGCTTGCACATTTGGTACCACAGGGCGGTTTTATCTTTTTGCCCATCTACTTTTTCACCTTAATTGCGGCCTATAAATACGGTCTGAAAGTGGGTTTACTTACAGCTTTGTTGTCGCCGCTTATTAATCACTTGCTTTTTGGAATGCCTCCCGTGGCCGTATTGCCTGCTATTTTGGTTAAATCTTCTATTTTGGCGGTTGCTGCTAGCTTGTTAGCAAAGCGTGCCAATGCGGTAACCATTCTTAATTTGGTTTTTGCGGTATTGAGTTATCAGTTGGTAGGTACCCTTATTGAGTGGGCTATGGTGGGCGACTTTATGGTAGCTGTTCAGGATTTCCGTATTGGCATACCTGGTATGTTGTTGCAGGTTTTTGGTGGATATGCGCTGCTTAAAGCCATCGAAAAAATCTAAAACAATTTACTTGCTTAAATACGATACTTGAAATGAATATCCGATCGTTTGAAGAAATTATGCAACGCTTCGCCGAACTAAAAATCGACGAAGCGTTTGACATGATTATAGCCATTGCCAATGGGGGGTTAGTGCCTGCTGGTA
>Ga0114938_1000053_pt1 | contig 95174 bp, 88 predicted proteins | sample AshMeaBigSpring_FD_88675 | JGI IMG/M metagenome (GOLD analysis project Ga0114938, IMG submission 88675) | Groundwater microbial communities from Big Spring, Nevada to study Microbial Dark Matter (Phase II) - Ash Meadows Big Spring | ecosystem: Environmental > Aquatic > Deep subsurface >...
CGACGTCGAGGGTGGAGGTGGTTCTCCCCGCCGGAGCCGCCGTGAGGGGCGTCGGGGTAGTGGCGGTGGTCGTCGACGGGGAAGTCGATGTCGTGGACGTCGTCGTCCGTGGCGGCGCCGTCGTAGCCACTGGCCGGGCGTTGCCTCCGGCGCAGCCGCCGGCCACGACGACCGCCAGGACGGCAATGCCGAGGGCTCGCCTATCCGGCAACAAAGCGCACCTCGTACAGGGTCGGCCACAGCTTGCCGGTCACGAGGAACACCGCGCCGACCGGGTCGTAGGCGATGCCGTTGAGCACCGCATTGGCGGTGCCGTCGTCGACGGTATCGAGGGCGGCGGCGTCGATCACCGCGGTCACCTCGCCCGTCGCCGGGTCGACGACCACGATGTCGGTGGTCGTCCACACGTTGGCGAAGACGAGCCCCCCGGCGCACTCCAGCTCGTTCAGATTGTCGACCGGGACGCCGTTGCGCTCAACCGTCACCTCGCCGGTCACGGCGAACGTCTCCGCATCACGGAACGTCAGCGTCGGTGTCCCGTTCGACATCACCAGCCGCTCCCCGTCGTGACACAGCCCCCAGCCCTCGCCGTCGTAGCCGAAGCGGCTCACCTCCTCGAAGGTGGCGGCGTCCCACACGATCGCCGTCTCCTCCCTCCAGGTGAGCTGGATGAGGCGATCTCCAACCAGCTCGATACCCTCACCGAACACATCTGCGGCGAGGGCGATCGAGCGCTCCACGTCACCCGTCACCCTGTCGACGATGCGCAGCGTGGACTCGCCGTAGAGCCCGGTGCTCTCGTACACGGTGTCGCCGAGCACCACCAAGCCTTGGGTGAACGCCTCGTCGTCGTGTGGGCGGGTGGCGACGACGACGGGAACCCATCGGGCCACGACACCTGGCTCGGGTGTCGGGTACGCAGACACGGATGGCGTGGTTGCTGTGACGGCGGTCGTGGAAGGCGGTTGGGACGTCGATGTGCCGGTGGTCGGGGCCGCCGCCGGATCCGGCTCCGCCGCCACCCCCCCACACGCCGTCAGCGCCACCGTGACCAGAAGCGCCAGGCACCCGCGGGAGTGACGAGAGCGTCGGATGAGGTGACGCATGCCACGCAGTATCCCAACTTCCGGGCCGTCAGCGCACCACGGCGTCCCTGAGCAGGAACGCACCCATCGCCACGAGGAGGAGACCGCTTCCCGCGACGAGCCTGGCGTACCACGGGGTGCCGGCAAGCCGTCGCCCGTGGGAGGCGAGGAAGGCCACCCCGATCTTGGAGCCCACCAGGAGCCCGTAGAAACCGACGAGGAACGCAAGCCCGGTGACGGGGCTCGCCGTCCATGCGGTGACCAGGATCGGGCCTCCGACCGTCAGCCAGAAGAGCCACGGATGCGGGCTGAGCAGGTTGGTGACGATGCCCTTCGCCAGGTCGGATCCTGTGTGCACCTGGGTGGTCTCGGGTCGGCCGGCGCTACGCATGGTCGCCACGCCAAGCCCGATGACGAACACCCCGCCGGCGAACGACAGCGCCCGGATCGCGGTGTCCGACATCGCACCCACCAGGAAGAGGGCGATCGGCACGATGGGGGCGTCGGCGATAGGTGGGGCCAGGGCGACGGCTGCCCCCGCCCGGAACCCGCGCCGGATCGACGTGACCATGACGAGCGTGTGCAGCGGGCCAGGCGTCAACCCGGCCGCCCAGCCGATCCCGGCGCCGAGCAGGAGCTCGGTCACGCCACTCCCGCCGCCTCCATCGCCTCGAGCATCGCCGCCCCCATGTCGGTTGGCGTCGGCGCAACGACCACGCCGGCAGCACCGAGGGCGGCGATCTTGTCGGCAGCGGTGCCCCGCCCGCCGGAGATGATCGCCCCGGCGTGACCCATGCGCTTCCCGGTGGGCGCCGTCGTCCCGGCGATGAACCCGGCAACGGGCTTGGTCATGCTCGCCTCGATCCACGCCGCGGCTTCCTCCTCGGCGCTGCCGCCGATCTCGCCGATCATGATGACCCCCCCTGTGGCAGGGTCGTCGTTGAACATGGCGAGGCAATCCACAAAGGATGTGCCGTTGACCGGGTCGCCGCCGATGCCGATGGCCGTCGTCTGCCCGAGCCCGATCCTGGTGAGCTGGTAGACCGCCTCGTAGGTGAGCGTGCCGGACCGGCTAACGACGCCGATGCGGCCGGGGGCGTGGATGTAGCCGGGCATGATCCCGATCTTGCACTGCCCCGGGGTGATCACCCCAGGGCAGTTGGGGCCGACCAGCCGGGTGGGCCGGTCCTGGAGGAACCGCTTGGCGCGCACCATGTCGGTGACGGGGATGCCCTCGGTGATGGCGATCACGAGGTCGAGCCCTGCGTCGGCCGCCTCCATGATGGCGTCGGCGGCGAACGGGGGCGGAACGTAGACCACCGACACGGTGGCACCGGTGGCCGCCGCCGCCTCCCGCACGCTGCGGAAGATGGGGAGCTCGGCCCGGTAGCGATCACCCCGACCCGGCACCCCGGAGCGGTCGGTGTCGCCCTCGAAGAGCTCGGTGCCACCGGCCCGGGTGGGGTGAACGGCGCCCACCACCTGCGTGCCGTATGCGATCGCTTTGTCTGTGTGGAAGGTGCCGGTCTTACCCAGCCCCTGGACGATGACCCTGGTGTCCTTGTCGATCAGCACGCTCATCTGGTCAGCTCCAGGATCCTCTGCGCCCCATCCTTCATGTCGTCGGCGCTCACCAGATCGAGCCCGGACGCCTCGAGGATCTGCTTTCCGAGCGCCACGTTTGTGCCCTCGAGGCGGACGACGAGCGGCACCGCCAGCCCCACCTCGCGCACCGCGGCGACGACCCCCTCGGCGATCGTGTCGCACCGCATGATCCCGCCGAAGATGTTGATGAAGATGCCCCTCACGTTGGGGTCGCGGGTGATGATCTTGAACGCCGCCGTCACCTGGTCCTTGGTGGCGCCGCCGCCGACGTCGAGAAAGTTGGCCGGCTCGCCGCCGACGTACTTGATGATGTCCATGGTGGCCATCGCCAGTCCGGCGCCGTTCACCATGCAGCCGATGGTCCCGTCGAGCTTGATGAAGGACAGGTCGTGCTCGGAGGCCGTGATCTCAGCGGCGTCCTCCTCGCTCAGGTCGCGCATTTGCTCCACATCGGGGTGGCGGTAGAGGGCGTTGGCCTCGAAGCTCATCTTGCCGTCGAGGGCCATCACCGCACCGCCGGTGGTGACGACGAGCGGGTTGATCTCGACGAGATCGGTGTCGAGCCCGACGGCGACGCTGGTCAGGGCCTTGACGAAGGCGGCGCCGTTGCGGTGGGCGTCGCCCTCCAGCCCCAACCCGGTGGCGATCCGGGCCGCCTGGAAGTCGAGCAGCCCGAAGGCGGGGTCGATCGTCTCGCGCAGGATCCTGTCGGGGGTGTGGGCGGCCACCTCCTCGATCTCGGTGCCGCCCTCGGTCGACGCCATCACGATGTTGCGGGAGACGGCCCGGTCGAGGAGGACGGACAGGTACAGCTCGCGGGCGATGTCGACACCCTGCTCGATGTAGAGGCGGTTGACGGTCTTGCCCTCCGGGCCGGTTTGGATGGTGACGAGCGTCGATCCGAGCATCTTCTCGGCGAGCTGTCGCACCGCATCCTCGGCGGCGGCGTTCCCGCCGTCGATCCCAGCGGTGACGACGCTCACCCCGGCCAGGTCGGGGTGCTCGATGAAGCGACCCTTGCCACGGCCGCCGGCGTGGATCTGCGACTTCACGACGACCACCGGATTGCCGCTGGCCTCGATCAGCGGCCCGACCGCCGCCACGGCCTCGGCAACCGTGGTCGCCGCCCTGCCCATGGGCACGGCGATACCACGAGCCTGCATCAGCTCCTTGGCCTGGTACTCGTGGATCTTCAACACACCCTCCTCGGAGACCGGCGTCGCCGCCCGCATGCTGCCAGATTTGGCGGCTCGCATGATCAGGTCTCCTTACCGGCGACCGCCTCGGGTACGGGCTGACGCCGCAGACCTGTCCGCTGGCGTTGCCGGGCGACGTAGGCTGGATCGGCACGAGGGTGAGGGAGGAGGGCCGCCGTGACCGAGCCAGTCGAGGTCAGCCGCCGTCTCTCGATGGCGGCGGCGCGTGCGTGGGGGTTCCTTGCCAGCCCGGCGGTACAGTCCCGCTTCCTTGGCGCCGAGAGCTCGATCCCGCCGCAAGCAGGTGCGGAGGTCCGACTCACCCGTTCCGGCGAGGGGTGGCGAGAGGGCGTGGTCGAGTCGGTGCATGGGAGGTCTGGAATCGTCATCCGTCTCTCGTTGCCGCAGGTGTGGCAGGCACGGGGCGACGACCGCGGTCGCGCTGACCCTGACCGAGGATCCGAAGGACCAGGCAGCCGTCGTCATCGTTACGGAGACCGGGTTCGACGAGCTGGGCGGCTCGGCCGATCCGGCGGTAGCCCGCGCCGAGTCCGACGCCTACTGGACCGCAGCCCTCGGTCGGCTGGCGGACCTCGCCTCAGCCGCCCGACAGCGCAAGAAGAAGGTGGCCCAGGCGGTGGTCGTCATCCACGGCATGGGTGAGCAGGTCCCAGGGGCCACGGTGCGGGCCTTCGTGCAGGCGGTCGCCGAGCCGGAGGAGCGGGACGAGGTGCATAGCCGGCCGGACACCATCTCGCCCGGGTTCGAGCTTCGCCGGTGGCGGCTCGATCCGACCGCAACCCGGCCCGCCACGGACTTCTTCGAGGGCTACTGGGCCAACGAGGTCCGCGACACCTCGATTGGCCAGGTGCTCTCGTGGCTTCGGTTGTTGCTCATCAGGCGCCCGTCGACGGTGGCGCCCGGTCTGCGCAAGCTGTGGTGGGGCTCGTGGCTGACGGTGGCGCTGCTGATCGGCGGTCTCCTCCTGATCGGGGTCACCGATGTCGAACTGACGGAACCCACCGACCTGCTGGCGCTGGCCGTCCCGCTGCTGTTGGGTGTGGTCGACAGCTTCATGGTGCAGCGCGTCGGCGACGCCGCCCGCTATCTCTGGCCCCATCCGGCCAATGTCGTTGTGCGTGACCGGGTGCGGGGGAAGGGGGTGGCACTGCTCGAAGCCCTGCACCGGTGCGGGCGCTATGACCGGATCGTGGTGGTGGGCCACAGCCTGGGAAGCGTCATCGCCTACGACATCGTCGGCCACTACTGGATCAGGGTCCATCGCCACCACGGCTCCCCGACCGACGTGTCGAACCAGGCGGCGGCAGCCCTCGCCAGGGAGGTGGAAGCCGGCGATGCGCCATCGGCGGCCGAGGGTCGCCCGCTGCAGTGGGAGGCGTGGGGGGAGATCCGCCGCAACACCCAGCCGTGGCTGATAACCGACCTGGTGACGCTGGGTAGCCCGCTGGCCCATGCAGGCATGCTGCTGGCCCGATCGCCCGGCGAGCTGGCGGCGGCGATTCAACGGACCGAGCTGCCGAGTTGCCCGCCATCACCGGCAGACGACATCTGGTTCGACGGCAGCTACCGGGATCGCTTCGGCGCCCGCCACAACTTCCGCTACTTCACCGACCAGGCCCCGTTCGCCGTGACCCGGTGGAGCAACCTGTACTTCCCGGTGAGGGCTGGGGTGATGGGCGACATCGTGGGCGGCCCGCTGGTCGGCGTGTTCGGCCGCTGGATCTCCGACGAGCCGGTGACTTGGAACTCCGGCTGGTGGCGCAACCGAACTCCGCTCGCCCACACCAGCTACTGGAGGCTGCCCAAGTCGACCGTCCCCGCCGCAGCGGAGCACCTCGCCGGGTTGCAGAGGGCCCTCGACCTGTACCGGCGCAACGATCTGGAGAACATCGCCGACGCCATCCCGCCGGAGGCGTGGCTCGCAGCCGCCACCTGACACGCCCGAGCGGTGGGAGAACGAGCCGCAGTCTTACCGGTTCCGTGGCAGGGGCCGGGCCCCGCAGGGCCGCAGTCTTACCTTGTTGCCGTGGCAGGGGCCGGGCTCGTTCCCGCACCGCTCGGATCGCAATTCATGCTACGCCAGCCAGGCGCCACATGGGGCACCAGCCGACGAAGCAGAGGCGTCGGCCCCAAGTCCGGCTCCCCGACCGCCGCGGCCTGGTTGCCCTCGGCGAAGTACACCGTGATCAGTGCACGTCGGGCGGACTCCGGCAGCGGCTCAGCCCCCACCACCGCCCGGGCCGCCGAAGCCGCCTCGCCCCGGATCGCCGTGCGCACCCTTGCTCGAAGCTGCCTGGTCACAACCTAGAGATGCTGGTGGACCCACTCGGCGATCTCGGTGAGCGACGCGCCCGGGGTGAAGATGGCGGCGAGACCCTTGTCCTCGAGCACCCGGATGTCCTCGTCGGGGATGATCCCGCCTCCAAAGACAACGATGTCGTCCGCCTCTCGCTCGGCCAGCAACTCCACCACCCTGGGGAACAGCGTCATGTGAGCGCCCGACAGCACCGACAGACCGATGGCGTTTACATCCTCCTGGATCGCCGTCTCGACGATCTGTTCCGGTGTCTGGTGCAGCCCCGAGTAGATCACCTCGCACCCGGCATCACGCAGCGCCCGGGCCACCACCTTGGCGCCTCGGTCGTGCCCGTCCAGCCCTGGCTTGGCGATGAGGATGCGCGGCGGCATGACCCCGCCAGGTTAGCCCGGCCGCCTCCCGACGACGGGGGGGCGGGCCGGGGACCGCACCCCGGACCGTCCCGCGTCTCGGTGCGTCCTGACCGGTCACGGTGAGCGTGACCGTTGTCGTCAGCGCCGGGTTGACTGGGTCGTCTGCGACGACCACCCAAGCCAACGCCAGGATCATCAAGACCTGACGCCCGCCCCACCCACGCCGCGCCGACGGTCCGAGAGCGTCGCTATGCGGAGGCTCTCAGGGGCTCGAGGGCGCCTAGGACGAGGTCGAGGCCGAAGATGAACTCCTCTGCCGGGTCGTAGCCGGCAGCGACGAGCGCCGCGGCGGACTCGTTGAGGTAGGGGAACTCGTCGGGAGGAAGCTGGGGCAGGAAGACGTCCTCGACCATGTCCGCGAGCTCATCGGCGGTGTCGAACGGAAGGCTGGCTTCCTGCAGGGCGAACCCGTAGACGTAGCTGTCGAGCAGCCAGTTGGCGTGTGTCGCCATCAAGACCGAGAAGCCAGCCCTCCGCAGGCAGGCGGTGACCGCTTCGCGGTGGCGGAGGTTGGCCGGCCCCGGCGATGTCCGCGACTCCATGAGGCCGATCGCCCACGGGTGGCGTGCGAGAACCTGTCGGGCGGATACCGCCCGCCGTCGCATCGCCGACTGCCAGTCGGTCTCGTCGGGCGGGAGCTCGATCTCCTCGAACACGACGTCGATCATGGCGTCCAACAACTCCTCCTTGCTCGCCACGTAGTGGTAGAGCGACATCGCGCCCGCGCCGAGCGCGCCAGCCAGCCGGCGTATGCTCAGCCCGTTGACCCCCTCGCGGTCGGCGAGCCGGACCGCCTCGGCCACCACCCGCTGCTTGCTCAGCCGCGCGTCTGACGCGACCCGGCGTTGCTCCCTCACAGACACGAGTCTCCTCGCTCCCTCGAACGACTTGACAATCGTACAGCGTACGTCCATAGTACAGCGTACGACGTACGATGTACGAGCCAGCGAGAATCCACCTCAGACGTAAGGAGCTTGCGTGAAGACCGAACAGCGATCGAATGCCGGAGCGCGCCTGGTGCCGGGAGCGACTCCCGTCGGAGCAGAACCCACCGACCTAGAGGACCGGCAGCTCCCGGTCAAGGCGAAGCTCGCAGCAGCATGGACCAGCTTCATGTTCCTCTACATCTACGTCGACTACCTCGCCCTGTACAAGCCCGGCTTCGTCGACGACATCCTGGCCGGCATCGTCCACGAGTTCGACACCGGCCCAACCTTTGTCGCCCTTGCGCTCACGCTCGTGGCCATCCCGATCCTCATGATCCTGCTCTCCACGACGCTGCCCGCCCGTGTCAACCGCACCGTAAACCTCGTCGTAGCAGCGCTCTACATCCCCGTCTCGGTGTACAACGCGGCCGGCGAGTCCTGGACCTACTTCTACTTCTACGGCGTGTCCATCGGACTCGAGGTGCTGCTCCTGGCCTTCATCCTGCGCTCCGCCTGGACTTGGCCCCGCACGCCCTCACCGTCGATGCCGGACCTCGTCTAACCTAACCGGTCGCAGATCCAGATGGGACGGTAGGCACATGGCTTCGATCCGCCGCGATCGGCCACCACCTTACGGGCTCGCCGCTGCGACCGGTGGCCCGCCCATCTGCCGCCGGTACACCTCCCAGGGTGAGAACGAACGCTACGAACCCGACGAGCCACAGCCGGCGTGACATGGACCACCTCGAGGTGTGGGCGCCCTCGAGCCCTGGCTTGGCGATGCGGATGCGCGGCGGCATGACCCCGCCAGGTCAGCCCGGCCGCCTCTCGACGACGGGGGGCGGGCCGGGGACCGCACCCCGGCCGTCCCGCGTCTCGGTGCGTCCTAACCGGTCACGGTGAGCGTGACCGTTGTCGTCAGCACCGGGTTCAGTGGGTCGTCTGTGACGACAGCGACTGCAGCCGCATACACCCCGGGCTCGAGCCCTGTGGCATCGATGGTGACCGCGATGCCCGTTGCATCACCGGCCGCCACGCTGCCGCTCGCCGGGTCCTCGCTGAGCCACGGCAGGTCGACGTAGGGCTGGAAGGCGTCGACGTAGACGACTGCGTTCTGGAGGATCGTCCCGCCAGGCTCACCAACTCCCCAGTTGTACTCCAGTGGTTGACTGGTTACCAGCACCCGGCCCGCGCCGTGGGCGTACTCGATCAGCGTCGGGTCTCCCCACTCCTCACCGAGGGCGATGGTGGCGCCATCCGGCACGTTCTGCAGCCAGGTGTGGCTGGCAAACGAGCCACAGAAGGGGTTGCCCACCCCGGCCATCGTCGGATGATCGACCTGGGTGACGACGTTGCAGTCCTCGTATCGTGCCGCCCCCACCACCACGCCGCCCGGCAGCGGGTGGTTGGTGAGGTCGCCACCGTTCCACCCCCACGCCGCGGCGCCGAACCACAGATAGCCGCCGGCCGCGGCGAAGTCATCGAACCGCTGCAGGTTGCTGGTGAAGGCGGTGTAGAAGGTCTGCGGCTGGTCGTTGGAGATGATCACCACCCTGTAGGCGGCAAGATCGACGTTCGCCATGTCGGCCGATCCGTACAGGTCGTAGGCGATGCCGTTGGCGTCGAGGACGAAGAACAATGCGTCGCTCTCCCACGGCAGGAGGTCGAGGAACACTGCAACCTCCGCCTCCTGTTCGGTGTGCGCCCCCGGCGCCACCGCCTCGTAGCCCGCCGGTGCCGCGCTGCTCGACCCGGCACCGGCCGCAGGCGCCGGGGTGGCGGTCGGCGCCGGGGTGGCCACGGCGACTGGCTCACCCTCGCGCTCGAACACCTCGAATGTGAGCGGCGCCAGACCCTCCACGTTGCCGAGCGTCAGCTCGGCGGTCGCCGTCTCGCCTGGCGCCAGCTCCACCTCGATCGGGCCGCCCTCGAGGGTGGCGAACGGCCACAGCGGGTCGAGCGCCACGTCGAGCGCCGTGGTCACCCCTGCGGCGATCGTTGCCTCGCCCTCCCACGTCACATAGCCCCCGAAGGCCACCGTCGTTGGCCAGGTGCCCTCGGGGGCGTAGAGGACGTAGGTGCCGTCGGTGTCGAGGGCCTGCTTCTCCACCGGGTACGGGGCCCCGTCACGTTCGGCGGCGACGGTGACGATCGCCGGCAGCGGGAACCCGGCCCTGGCGTTGGTGATCGTGCCCCCGAGGGCGCCGAAGTCGGCGGGCAGCTCGATGGCGAGCTCGACGCCGACCTCGGTGATGCCCTGACGCGGGTCGTTGGTGGAGAAGACCAGCTCGCCGGCGTAGTCGCCCGGGTCGAACCCGGCTCCGCCGAGCGTCACCGCAACATCAGCCGATGCACCGGGCTCGACGGTGCCCTCCGCCGGGTCCTCGCTCATCCACGGGGCGTCGCGGAACGGCGCCACGCTGCCGTGGCCCACGTCAGGCGCCCAGTCGAAGGTGAAGAAGTCCCAGTCGGAGAGGGCGACGGCCACGTCCATCGCACCGTCGTCGCCGAGCGCCCCGAGCGGGATGTCGAATCGGTAGCTCTGACCGATCGTCTCGACGGCGATCTCGGCTACGAGGTTGAACGTCACGGCGTCGACCACATAGGCAAGACCCTCAGCAGCCGGCCACAGGTCGACGAAGTACTCCATCCCGATGTCCTGGGTCGGCAGCCCGAAGAAGGCCTCGGGCGGCAGCCCGGACGCCGGGTCCTGGTCGGTGTCGAGGAACACGAACCCGACCGAACGGTCCATCAACGTGTCGGCGCTGTAGTCGAGCTCGAAGGAGACCTCGAGCTCGTCGGCGCCGGCGCGCACCGCAGTGACGTCGACGACGCCGCCATCGCCGGCTGGGTCCGTGATGATCTCCTCGAGCGGACCTTCGTAGGTCGGCCATGCCCGCAGATCCGGCTGGAAGCCGTCGGGGGCGTCGAACCGCTCCCCGGTGGCGGGCCGGATCGCCGGCTCGCTCGCCGGCGGCAGATCCGGTGGAGTGACACCGGTCTCGCGCTCGAAGACCTCCCAGGTCAGCGGGGCCGAACCTCCGTTGGCGACCGTGACCGTCGCCGACACCGGCTCGCCGACCTCGGTCGCCACTTCGAGCGCCTCCGGGGTCACCACCGCCTGGGGCGCCGCCAGCGCCACGTCGATGGTCAGCACCTCGTCGGCAGCGAGCCTGACGATGCGGGCCGCCGCCTCGTAGCCCTCGGCCTCGTAGGTGAGCGTGTACCTGCCCGGGACGAGTCGCAGCGAGTAGATGCCGTCCTCGTCGGTGGTGGCGGAGCGGCCGCCCGGCGATGCGGTCACCGTGGCGCCGGCGACGGGAAGACCGTCGTTGAGGTTGGTGACGGCTCCGCTGACGATTCCCGTCGGGACCACGTGGTAGCGCAACGCCGTCTCCGGCTCGAGCACCGAGGCGTCGTGCGAGTACATGAGCCCGTCACGGCCCTCGCCGTCCTCGATGCCGATAGTGGCGCCGTCGCCGCCGCCAACAGCGTCGATAGTGGCGCCGTAGAGAAGGTCGATCGTGCCGTCCTCCCACAGCTTCACCTCGAAGTCGGCGCCCTCGGTCTCGGCAAGTCGGGGCACCCCGGCGTACTCGACGACGAGCACCTGCTGACCGTTGCTCTCGAGCGCCTCGTAGTCAACGTGGGCCGCATCCACCACCCACAGGTCCTGCCACAGCGCATAGATGGCGGCGTTGGGCAGGTCCGGGTTGGGAATGGGGATGTCGTAGCTGGTGCTCCACCCGATGAACTCGTCAGCAAACGCCAGGTAGCCGTTGCTGGCGATGAACAGCTGCTGGTAGTCAACCCCGAAGAAGGGGAAGGGGAACGGCAGCGGCAGCCGCCCGGTCTGGTCGTCGCCGTAAACCGTCGTCGGCTGCGCCGCATCGACCCACTCGAACGGGATCAGCTCGCAGCCGTGGCCAAAGTCGTCGATGAGCAGCACCAGCCCGAAGTTGCGCCGCACATTGGAGAACACCTGCACCTCGCGCTGGTCGACGCTGAGACAGCCGCCGTGCGACGCCTCGAGCGTGTACACCCCGAGCGGCAGCGTCAAGCTGTAGGCGCCCGTGGCGTCGGTGATGGCCGGCGCAACCGGTGTTCCCAGCGCCGCCACCTCGGCGCCGACGATCGGGGTGCGGTTCTCGGCCCGCAGCACCCGGCCGCTGACGGTGTACCGAGGCAGGGCGGTGAGCGCCAGGTCCTGGGTCGTGGTCAGATCGGTCTCGATCACGACGCCGGAGACGACGCCGGTCTCGTAGCCGAACGCCTCCGCCATCACCACGTACACGTTCGCCGGTAGGAACATCTCGTAGGCGCCGTCGTCGCCCGCCGTTGCGGAGAACTCACGCTCCTCCAACGTTGCGACCACCCTGGCGCCTGCGATCGGCTCGCCGGTGGCGACGTCTGTGATGGTGCCGGTGAGCGTGCCACCGGTGGCGACCAGCTGGACGGCGGTGTAGGCGTCGATGCGACCGTCGCCATAGACGTTGTTGGGGTCGCCGTCGTCGTCACCCCCGCAGGTGGTGTCGATGATGTCCACCGCCGTCGAGGCAACGGCGGAGGTGGCGCCGTCGAAGTCCCCGTACAGCTCCGGTGTCGAAGACAGCACAAGCGCCAGCGTCCCGGACACGTGCGGAGCCGCCATCGACGTGCCGTCGAACGCGGCATAGCCGTCACCTGGCACAGACGAGGTGACGTTGACCCCTGGGGCGGTGACGTTCGGGTTGATCTTGCCGTAGAACGACGGGCCCCTACCTGAGAAGTCTGCGATCACGTCGTCGATGTCGGTGGCGCCTGCGCTGAACGTCTCGTTGTAATCGCCAGGCGATCCTCCGTCGCCGCAGAAGGAGCCAGGGTTGCCGGAGGAGAACACGGGGATGATCCCCGCCGCCCGCCAGTTCTCCACCGTCTCCAGATAGAACGGGTCGCCGGGCCCGCCACCCCAGGAGTTGTTGACGATGTCCGGGCGCTTGGCCGGGTCGGGGTTCTCGCCGTTGAGGTCGGTCGGGGCCAGGATCCACTGACCGGAGGACAGCAGTGCGAACTCGGAACAGCCAAAGTCCTCGCAGCCCTTGGCGGCGATCCACTGTGCCCCCGGCGCAACGCCGATGTCGGGTGTGAACGGCCCTGGGCCGTCGCCGCCGACCATCGTGCCCATCGTGTGCGTGCCGTGCTCGACGTTGTCGCACGGTGCATCGCCGCAGATGCCCGTCGGGTCCCACCAGTTGTAGTCGTGGGAGAACTCGCCGTTCCCGAGGTTGCCTCGGTATTGGTTGACGAGGGCTTCGTGGGTGTAGTCCACACCGGTGTCGACGTTGGCCACCACCACCCCGCCACCGAGGATGCCATCGTCCCACACCCGGTCGGCGCCGATCTTGGCGATGCCCCATTCGGGGTCGCCGGCCGCCACCCGGACGGGGTCGTGCTCAGCAACCGGTCGCACCAGCGGGTAGACCCGCTCGGGGCGGATCTCGGCCACGCCCGGCAGCGCTGCCAGAGCGTCGAGCAACGCCTCGTCACCCTCCACGATCATCGCATTGCGGAACCAGAACGACTCGGCCCGACCGCCGCGATCGGCCACCACCTCACGGGCTCGCCGCTGCGACCGCTCCGCCGCCGACCGCAGCTCGTCGACGACGAACTGGCCACGAGTCGCGAAGTCGGCGATGTCACCGGCCGCCCGCAGATCGGCCCGCTCGCTGAACACGACGACAAACCGCGCCGTCTCGGTGACCTCGAGCTGCCGGCGCACCTTGGCATCGACGACGGGTGGGGAACCCCCGTCCTCGGCCGCCGCCACCGTCGGCGACGACGACGCCACCAGTGGCCCATCCGCCGCCGCCGGTACACCTCCCAGAGTGAGGACGAACGCTACGAACCCGACGAGCCACAGCTTGCGTGACATGGACCACCTCGAGGTGTGCGTGCCCAGGAGCCCTGGGCGAGGATGCGGGGAGCGTTCGCACATGACCCGTGTTGCCTGAGCACGATGCCATTCCTCCGGGTGTGGTGTGATGCCCCGATGCCTGCCACCGTATCGCGGGATCAGGAATAGCCGATAGGCCCGACCTGCCTTTGTCGTCCCGATCTCGCCGGCCGCCGTGCGACCCGGAGGTTACACCCGCTCGAGCGGCGCCCAGCTCCCCTCCGCCGGCGGGTGCCCGGCCCCGCAGCTCAGCGTCTCTTGCCCACCGGGCGGTCTCCGTCGATATCCTCTGAGGGAGCCGGGAAGGCATGGACGGCGCCGAGCAGAGGACGATGATCCGCCGTGTCGCTCGCCAAGATCGTCGAGATACGGGTCCACGGCGTCTCCGGGACACCGGCGAGCGCCTCACTGGGCACAAGCCCGGAGCTGCTGGAGAGTGAACGAGCCCCCGAGATAGAGCTGTGGCGTCTGGCAAGACATGACAGCGTTGTCGCCGTCGAGGGCGATGGCGCACCGACCACAGTCGAGCTCGAGCAACTCGCCTATCGCTGGGCCCGGCTCACCTCGGGGAAGAACCGGTATGCGCTGTGGCTGCTGCTGCTCCCCTACACCCTGGTCAACGTTGCCGGATGGATGCTGCCCGCCAGGGTGCGGGCAGACATCACCGCCTCGACGGATGACGGCAGACCCATCCGATCGGCCGCGTTGCGGCGGCGCTGCTGGATGTCGCCGTCCGGACGGCCGGTGGGGCGGTGACCGCGATCTTCGCCGTGTTCACCGCCGCCATCACGTTCGACCTGGCCGTGGTGACGTGCCGGCCGGGCACGGACCGGTGCAATCGGCTGTCGCTGCTACCCGAATGGTCGGCCGGGCTGTGGCTCGTGATCGGGGCCGCGCTCCCCATCGTCCTCACCATCGGCGTTGCCGGGATCATCGGGCGGGAGCGGCGTCTGAGGCGTCAAGCGTCGTCTGCCCGCGACAAGCTGCCGGAGCCCCTCCAGCAGCACTGGCAGACGACCACGAGCGCCGACCCGGTCACCGCCCACGATCTGACCTCGCCGGAGCTGTGGAAGCCGCATGGCATCGCGCTCAGCCTGGGGCTGGTCAACAGCGGGTTTGCCATCGTGGCGATGGCCTGGGTGCTCCTGATCGCCGTTGGTGATCTGGTCAGCACCGGATGGCGTAGCGCCGGCACCGTTGCCTGTGCCCTTGCGACCCTTGCAGTGCTTGCGGCGACGGCGGCCGCCTCTGCCCCGCTCCACGGCGGAGTCGTGTACCGCCGCATCGCAACGGGGGCCTTGGCGGCCACGTTGGCCGCGTTCGTGACCGCAGCGCTCGCCGCCGGCACCATCCCAGCCGATGCCCTGGGGGATGTCGCCTCCGCTGATGCGCTCAACACGACATCGATCGGGGTGGCCGTTGTCCTGGCGGTGGCGGCGACATTCGTCGGCGTCGCCGGGTTGGCCAGCCGCAGGTCAACTGCGGGTGCCGGTTCGATGCTGGCGCTTGCCGGTCTTGTCGGCGCCGCCTTCGGTGCCGGCGTCTACACGATTGCTCGCACCATGCTCACGTCAGACACGGCAGCGGCCGATGCACCGGCGCTGGTCGGCGTGGATTGGACGGCGCTTGCGTTCCTTGTCGTTCTGCTTGTCATCGTTGCGGCGATCGTGACCGGCATGGCAATAGGATGGAGCACGTCCCTGCCCCGCTCGGTGGCGGTTCTGGTTGCGTTGCGCCGGGTGACCGGCCTGCTCAGGCGCTACTTCTCCGTGATCACAACGTCGGCGATCGCCACGGTCGGGGTCTTCCTGGTGTGGCTGGTCGCAAGCGACTCACCCGGTGACTCCCCGTTTGGCTCGGGATTCCCGGCGGATTGGATCGTCGGGACGCTCGGTGCGGCAGTGGCGCTCGCCGCCACCTGGTTTGCGTGGCGTTACACCGGTGAGGTTGGTGCGACAATCGCGGTTGCCGCCGCTGCGGCCATCGGAGGCTGGCTGCTGGCCAGCGGCCACGTACCCGAGGTCAAGCTGTTCGGTGTGACGCTGCGGTTCGGCGACCTCAGGGAGATCGCAACGTCCGTGGCCGTCCTGGTACCGACGGGGTTCATCATCACCCGTCTCGTCGGCACGCTACGCGACCGGGAAGCGCGGCGGGGGATCGCCATGGTCTGGGATCTCGGCAGCTTCTGGCCGCGGTGGTATCACCCGTTTGCCGCCCCCTACTACACACCCATCGTCGTCCCAGACCTCCAGGCGCTGATCGCCGAGCAGATCGCAACGCCAGGCTGTGGTGTGATCGTTGCCGCCCACAGCCAGGGAACGGTGATCGCCATGGCGGCGCTTCTCGCCGTGCCCGAACCCGACAGACCGGCGCCGTCCACGGTGGCGCTGCTCACCTACGGCAGCCCGATCTCCCATCTCTACGAGCGGTTGTTCCCTGCATACTTCTCACGGGAGGCCATCGCCCGTCTGCACCAACGCTTCGGTGGCGAGCACGCAAGCCGATGGAACAACCTGTGGCGCGACACCGACCCGATCGGAGCTGCGGTGAGCCGGCCCGGGGTCGACCATGACCTGTCCGGCGACCGCGAGCTGACGGCGGATCCTGCCCGCCAGGGCCCCATCGGGTTCGGTCACTCCAACTACGAGAAGACAGAGGGCTACGCCGCCGCCCGCAGCCGCATGGCGAGTGCGCTGAGGACGGCACCGCCTCCCGCAGACGCCGCACCCGAAGCTGCGCTGTGACCCGGCGTCCCTGACCGGCGTCCGGTCACACCCGCTCCAGGGGCGCCCACGCCAGCAGGAGACGCTTGACGCCCTCGATGTCGAAGCTCACCACCGCCTCGGCCCGATCCCCGGCGCCGACGACCTCGCGCACGGTTCCCACCCCCCAGTGGGAGTGGCGCACCCGGTCGCCCGCACCGATCTCGGCGCCGGTGACGTGTGGCCGCACCGGGCCCGCGGTTTCCCTGGCAGGGACCCGCCGGCTTCGCTTGGCCGCGATCGTCAGCGCAGATGGGATCTCGGAGAGGAAACGGCTTGGCGGGTTGTAGCTGTTGTTCCCCCACAGGTTGCGGCTCCACGCCCTGGTGACAAAGAGCTGGCGCATGGCGCGGGTGATACCCACGTAGCACAACCGCCGCTCCTCCTCCAGCTCCTTTGGCTCCCCGAGCGATCGCAGGTGGGGGAAGACGCCATCCTCCATCCCCGTCATGAACACCACGGGGAACTCGAGCCCCTTGGCGTTGTGCAGCGTCATCAGCGTCACCGCCTCGGTGTCCTCCAGGTTGTCGACGTCGGTCACGAGGCTGATCGACTCGAGGAAGAGCTCGCAGCGGCGCACCCCGTCGAAGTCCCGCCAATCGGCAGGTCCGAGGCTGATCGGCCCCTCCGTCTCGAAGTCGGCGGCGGCCGACACCAACTCCCGCAGGTTCTCCTCGCGGCCCATCGCTTCGATCGTGCGCTCAGAGCGCACCCAGTCCATGTAGCCGGTGTCGGTGAGGATCGCCTCGAGGGCGGGCTTCGGCCCCCTGGCCATCTCGGTCGCCAGGTGCTCCATCAACGCGACGAACTCGGTGATCGCATGCTGCGCCCGTCCCGCCAGGGCCGCGATCTCGTCGACCCGCCGCAGCGCCTCCCAGAACGAGATGCGCCGCATCTCGGCGAAGCGGTCGACGTGGGCGACGCTGGTGTCGCCTATGGCTCGTTTGGGGGTGTTCACGATCCGCTTGAGCGAGACGGTGTCGGCCGGATTGACGAGCGCCTTCAGGTAGGAGAGGACGTCCTTGACCTCGCGACGGTCGTAGTACTTCAACCCGCCGATCACCTGATAGGGCACGCCAAACTTGACCAGCACCTCCTCGATGACGCGGGACTGGGCGTTGGTGCGGTAGAAGACGGCCATGTCGCTCAGCGGCAGGTCGTCGTGCTGCAGCTCGCCGATCTTCTCGGCGACAAAGGCGGCTTCATCGTGCTCGTCCTCTGCCTCGTATGTCATGATCGGCTCGCCGCGGCCGAGGCTGGTCCACAGCCGCTTCGGCTTGGTGGAGGGGTTGTTGCCGATGACGGCGTTTGCGGCGTCGAGAATGGTCTCGGTTGACCGGTAGTTCTGCTCGAGGAGGACGATGCGGGCGTCTGGGAAGTCCTTCTCGAACTCGAGGATGTTGCGGATGTCTGCGCCGCGGAAGGCGTAGATCGACTGCGCCTCGTCGCCGACGACACACAGGTTCTGGTGCCGCTCGGTGAGCATCTTGACCAGCACGTACTGGGCCCGGTTGGTGTCCTGGTACTCGTCGACGAGCACGTAGCGGAACCGCTCCTGGTAGCTGCCCAGCACATCTGGGAATGCCTGGAACAGCTCGACGGTCACCATGAGCAAATCGTCGAAGTCCATGGCCGAGGCCTCCACCAGCCGCTGTTGGTAGAGCCGGTATACGTCGGCGACCCTCTCGTGGTAGTAGCCGGTTCCAGTGGTGGCGAACGTCTCGTAGTCGATCAGCTCGTTCTTGGCGTTGGAGATGGCGGCGCGGATGTTGCGGGGTGGGAACCGCTTCGGGTCGAGCTCGAGGTCCTTGACACACAACGTGATGAGCCGCAGCGAGTCGCCGGAGTCGTAGATCGAGAACGCCGAGCGGTAGCCGAGCCGGTGGGCCTCCCGGCGCAAGATCCGTGAGCAGGCGGCATGGAATGTCGACACCCACATCGAGCGGGCCACCGGACCAACCAACCGCTCCACTCGCTCCATCATCTCGCTGGCGGCCTTGTTGGTGAAGGTGATGGCCAGGATGGCGGGCGGAGGCACGTCAAGGTCGCGGACAAGGTGGGCGACCCGCCTGGTGAGCACTCTGGTCTTGCCGGAGCCGGCGCCGGCGATCACCAGCACCGGCCCTTCGGTGGCGGCCACCGCCTCCCGCTGCGCCGGGTTGAGGTCTTCGAGGAGCATCGAGTCTGCCATTGGGAGACGCCGATCTTACCCGCGTCGAACACGGCAAACTACATCGATGTGAGTTGGCTGCGGCACAGGTTCACTCCGCGAGACGGAGGTCATAGCCGACATCGGCCGAGATGCGGGGCCACTGGCGGCGACGTGCCACCCCGACCGCCCCCGAGACCGATCATCGTGCCATGATGACGCGATGCGCATCCATATCCACGACATCACCTTCGACTGCGCCGACGCCAAGGCCCAGGCTCACTTCTGGTCACAGATGACCGGGTGGCACGTCTTCTACGACGACGACCCGGAGGTCGTCGTCGCCCCCACCTACCCCTTCGACGGCACCGGGTTGCTCTTCATCCCTGTGCCCGAGGGCAAGACCGCCAAGAACCGGGTCCATCTTGACATCCAGCCGGTCGATCTCACCCGTGACGAGGCGGTCACCCAGGCGGTGGCGCTTGGCGCCAGCGTGCTCGGAGACCACCGCAGACCCGACGGGAGCGGCTGGGTCACCCTGACCGACCCCGAGGGCAACGAGTTCTGCATCTTGCGCTCACCGAGCGAGCGTGGCCCGAGCGAGCCAGGAGCGTTCCGGATCGGCTGAGGGGCCCCGCGCCTCGCCTCCGGATGGTGCTCCGACGGCAGGGCCGACCGGCGGCGTCGGTGAGCGGAACGTCACCGTCCCGCTCGGATGCGATACGGCCGTCACGTCGTCAACGCGATGCGGTGCGGTATGGTCAGCACGAGACCGATCTGCGATGTCGAACCGAAGGAGAAGCATGCCCCGGACACAACGCTTGCGGCTCTGCGTTCTCGCCACGGTCGTGCTCCTCGCCGGCGGCTGCGGCGGCGACGACACTGCGGCGACGACGACACCCGGCGGTGAAGGTGGGGGCGGTGTCATCATCGACAACCGCACCTTCATGCCGGACAACCTGACCGTTGCCGCCGGGACGGAGGTCACGTGGACAAACCGCCAGGGCATCGCCCACACCGTGACTGCAGACGACGGAAGGTTCGACTCGCTCAACCTGTCTGAGGGCGCCACCTTCACCATGACCTTCGACACCGCGGGGACATTCGCCTACCACTGCACGATTCACCCCACCATGACGGCAACCATCACCATCGAGGGCTGAGGGCGCGAAAAGCCCGCCTGCAGACGGTGCGGCCTGGCGTACCTTTCGTTGATGAGGCGATGGGTTGCGCTGGTCCTCCTGGCGCCGGCCATCGTGGCGCCTCCGGCCGCGCCGGCCTCCGCCCTCTTCGTCGACGTCACCGATGCAGCCGGTGTTGGCGGCCCGCTGCACAACTCATACGTCCACGCCGGCGCCTGGGGCGACATCGACGGCAACGGCTGGCCGGATCTCCTCGCCGGCACGTTTGTGTCTGGCGCAACGGTGGTGCCGAACCAGCTCCTGGTGAACACGGGTGGTGTGTTCACCGACGCCGCCCAGGCGCCGGTCGAGGTCAGCGGGCGGGCCGCCTCTGCACTGTTCGCCGATCTCGACGGCGACGGCGACGACGATCTCTTCGTCTCCAACAACGAGAAGACCACGGGAACGGGGGCGGCAGCCGAGCCGTCACACCTGTACCGCAACGACGCCGGCGTCATGGTCGACGTCACCACCGGAAGCGGGGTCGAGGCGCAGAGCTCCAACGGTCGCCAAACCGGGGTGCTCGATCACAACGGCGACGGTCTGCTCGACCTGTTGGTGGTGGCCGATGCCTTTGCCGGCGGTGGCCCAACGGTGCTGCTGCGCAACGACGGCGGCATGCGCTTCACCGACGTCACCTCCGCCGCCGGGCTGCCCACAACCGTTCGGGGTCTCGGTCTGGCGATCGGCGATGCGACCGGAGACGGGTGGGCGGATGTCTTCGTCGCCGGTGGACCCGACCTGACCACGCCGAACAGCAACTACCTGTTCGTCGCCAACGGAGACGGCACATTCCGCTCCATCACCAATCATGGCCTCGACTGGACGGCGTTCACGGTCGGTTCGGAGGACTGGGTGTCGAGCGGGGCGTTCGGCGACGTCGACCGCGACGGCCGGTTGGACCTGCTCGTCGGGCACCACTTCGGCTCGGCGGCAAACACAGGGCCAGGCGTCCCGATCCGGCTCTACATGAACCGCGGGCTCGACGGGACCGGCAACCCGGTCTTCGAGGATGTCACGGCAGCGGTCGGGCTGCCGGCCATCGACTCGAAAGCGCCTCACGTCGACATCCAGGACTTCGACAACGACGGGTGGCCGGACCTGTACGTGTCCGTCACCGTCGGCGGTCAGCCGATCATCTTCACCAACACGGGTGTCGTCGCCGGGCAGCCGACGTTCGCCATCCCGTCGGTCGCCGATCCCCACTACTACCCAGCCGGACCGGTGGCCGACTTCAACCTGGACGGCGCACTCGACATCTTCCTCGGCGAGTTCCGCAGCGTGCTGCAGGGAACGCCGGACGACGAGGGCATCGTGCCCTCGGTGCTGCTCGCCAACCAGACGGCGGGCGGCAACTGGCTCGACGTGCGGGTGGCGGGTGCGGACCAGGGCATCGGCGCCCGTGTCGCCGTTTATCCCGCCGGTCAGGCCGGTGCCGCCGGGGCGCTGCTCGGCATGCGCGAGATCGCCATCGGCTACGGGTTCTCGTCGGCCGGTCTGCCGGTGGCCCACTTCGGTCTCGGGGTCGAGACCACCGTCGACGTGGTCGTCACCCCGCCGCGTGGCGGGGCTCCGGTCACCGTGCCCGGTGTCGCCGCCAACCAGCGCATCGTGGTCGATCCAGGGCCGCCACCACCGCCACCGCCGCCACCACCTCCACCACCCGATCCGCTCGCCCCGGACGCCTGGTGGCCGCTCGACGAGGCGGCGGGGACGGTTGCGCTCGACGCCTCGGGTAACGGACATGACGGCACGCTGGTTGGCAGCATCACCAGGATCGCCGGCCGGATCGGTGGTGCGGTCACCCTGGCTGGCAGCGGTCAGCGCATCGAGATACCCGGTGCGACGCTCGACGGCGAGGAGATCGTCACCGTCACGACCTGGGTCACGACCACGTCGACCGGCACCCAATCACTCGTTGGAGCGGCGGTCGCCGGAGACGCCAGCTCCTTCGACGTCAAGACCCGGCGCGGCACCAAGGTCGACGTGACACCAGGGGCGGGTGGTGTGACGCTCACCTGGACGGTGTCGGGGCTCATCGACGGCGGGTGGCACCACCTCGCCCTCGTGCGAAACGCCGCCGCCGACACGATCACCCTGTACCTCGATGGCGTGTCCAAGGGCGCCAAGTCTGCGACCCTGGCCCCGCTCGCCGTCACCGCAATCGGTTTCGGGGCCGACCAGACGGCGGTTGGGACCTACTCCGCCAAACGCTCGTGGGTCGGTTCGCTCGACGACATCCGCATCTACCACCGACCGCTCACGGCGAGCGAGATCGCAACGCTCGCCGCCGGCTGAGCCGCGGCGTCACGCCTCGAGGTCGAAGGCGATGTCGAGCTGCGGCGCCGAGTGCGTCAGCCATCCCATCGAGATCAGGTCGACCCCGGTCTCGGCGATGGGGCGCACCGTGTCGGGAGTGACCCCGCCCGAGGCCTCGGTGACGCAGCGACCGGCCACTCTGGTCACCGCCGCCCGCAGCTGGTCTGGTGTCATGTTGTCGAGCAGCACGGCGTCGACACCGGCGGACAGCGCCTCGTCGAGCTGGTCGAGGGTGTCCACCTCGCACTCGATCTTCACCATGTGGCCAACGGCGTCCCGTGCGGTCTTGACGGCGCCGGCGATGGAGCCGACGGCGGCGACGTGGTTGTCCTTGATGAGAACGGCGTCATCGAGCCCAAAGCGATGGTTGGCGCCGCCCCCGCAGCGCACCGCATACTTCTGCAACGCCCGCAGACCAGGGAGCGTCTTGCGGGTGTCGACGATGCGTGCCCTTGTCCCGGCGATGCGCCGCATCATGTCGGCGGTCGCAGTCGCCACCCCACTCAGGTGCCCCAACAAGTTGAGACAGGTGCGCTCGGCGGCGAGCAGCGAGCGGGTCGGGCCGGCGATCTCCGCAAGCCGCTCCCCCGCCGCCACATCGGCGCCGTCGGTGACAAGCAGCCTCACCTCGACCGTGGGGTCGAGCAGGGCGAAGGCCCTCGTCGCCTCGGCCAGCCCTGCAATGCGGCCATGCGCCCTGGCCACGACATGACCAACCGAGCGATGACCGGCGGGAATCGTGGCGTCCGAGGTCAGGTCGCCCGCCCTGCCCAGGTCCTCGGCGAGCGCCCGCCGCAACAGGTCATCGACCCCCAGCCCCGGCGGCGGTGAAGCCCAGGTCACGCCGCTCCTCGGACCGCGGTCTGGATCGTGGCAGTCGGCTCGGCGATCGGTGTGATCACGGTGTGATGTGCCCACTCGGGGGCGGTGTGCGGGTGATCGAGCCGGTGGTGGCCGCCACGGCTCTCCCGCCGGGCCAGCGCCGCTTCGGCGACAGCGGCGGCGACCGCCGCCAGGTTGCGGCCGACCAGGCTGTCCGCCAGCCGGGGAGCGAGCTCGGAGATCTCGGCGATGGCCGAACGCAGCCCCGCGTCGGTACGCATCAGCCCGACGCGCTCCCACATCACCTGGCGCAGGGCGGCGATGTCGGCGGCCGGCTCACCAAGCGCAACCGGGAGGGCGGAGCGGGGCACCTCGATGGGCGCCATCCGGTCGAGGACGGGTGGCGCTTCCTCGATCGCCTCGGCCACCTCCACCCCGAACACCAGGCCTTCCAGAAGCGAGTTGCTGGCCAGCCGGTTGGCGCCGTGCAGACCGGTGGCCGCCGCCTCGCCGCAGGCGTACAGCCCCGGAAGCGAGGCGCGCCCCTTCTCGTCGACGGCGATCCCGCCCATGTGGTAGTGGGCGGCGGGCGACACCGGCAGCCACCTGCGGCGGGGGTCGATCCCTGCCGCCAGGGCGCTGGCAAACACGGTGGGGAACCGCGCGGGGAACGTCTCGCCGAGATGTGTGGCGTCGAGCGCCACCTCGGCACCGGCGTCGAGGCGACGCCAGATCGCACGGGCTACGACATCGCGCGGGGCCAGCTCGGCGTCCGGGTGCTCGTCGACCATGAAACGCCGCCCGGTCCCGTCGCGCAGCACCGCCCCGGCGCCGCGCAGCGCCTCGGTGAGAAGCGGCATCGGGTCGAGCGTCGAGCGCAGCGCCGTCGGATGGAATTGGACGAATTCGGGGTCGGCGATGCGCACCCCGGCTCGGATCGCCATCGCCAGCCCGTCGCCCGTCACCTCGGTCGGGTTGGTGGTGGCGGCGTACACCCGGCCGATCCCGCCTGTCGCCATCACCACGGCATCGGCCAACAGCATCTCACGATCGCCGTTCGAGGTGATGACCAGCACCCCGACGACGTTGTCGCCTTGGCGGACCAGATCCACCGCCCAGGTGTGCTGACGCACCCCGATGTCCGGGCGGTGGCGCACGGCGGTGCGCAGGGTGCGCATCACCTCGGCGCCTGTGGCGTCACCGTCGGCGTGGACGATGCGGTGCGTGCGGTGGCCCGCCTCACGGCCGAGGGTGAGCGACCCGTCGGGGTCACGATCAAAGCGGGCGCCGAGCCCGAGCAGCCAGGCGATGCGGTCGGGCGCATGAGCGGTGACGAGACCGGCGACGTCAGGGTCGGCGAGCCCAGCGGCGACCGCCACCGTGTCGGCGGCGTGCCAGGCCGGGTCGTCGTCGCCCCCGATGGCGGCGGCGATGCCCCCCTGAGCGCGGACGCTCGAGCCATCGCCAAGCTCGGTCTTGGTCACGACGATGCAGTCACCAAGGGCGAGTGCGGTTGTGAGACCGGCGACACCGCTGCCGACGACGATCGCCCGGGGGGTGGTCATCGCCTGGCTCCGACCGCCAGCATCCGGTCGACGGCGCGACGGGCCCGTTCGGCGATCTCCGGATCGACGTGGACCTCATGGCGCAGGTGCAGCAGCGAGTCGCGGATCCCCTCCATCGTGATCCGCTTCATGTGCGGGCACAGGTTGCAGGGGCGGATGAATTCGGTCTGCGACGCCTCGACGGCGACGTTGTCGCTCATCGAGCACTCGGTGACCATCACCACCTGGCGTGGCGTCTCCCGTGTCACCCAGTCGATCATCCCGCTTGTGGAACCGACAAAGTCGGCCTCGGCGAGCACGTCCGGGGGGCACTCCGGGTGGGCGATGATCTGGATGCCGGGGTAGGCGCGGCGGTAGTCGCGCAACTCCGCGGCCGTGAAGCGCTCATGCACCTCGCACGAGCCGTGCCACAGGATGATCTGCTTGTCGGTCTGGCTCGCCACCCACCGCCCCAGGTACTGGTCGGGGAGGAAGATCACCCTGTCGCTGTCGAGCGACTCCACCACGGCAACTGCGTTGGACGACGTGCAGGTGACATCGGACTCGGCCTTGACCTCGGCGGAGGTGTTCACGTATGTGACGACGGGGACATCGGGGTACCGCTGGCGGAGCAGGCGGATGTCGGCGGCGGTGATCGATTCGGCGAGCGAGCAGCCGGCGCGCAGGTCGGGGATCAACACCGTCTTGTCGGGGTTCACGATCTTGGCGGTCTCGGCCATGAAGTGGACGCCGGCCATCACGATGACGTCTGCGTCGGTGGTGGCGGCGAGCCGGGCCAGCTGGAGCGAGTCACCCCGAATATCGGCCACCCCGTGGAAGATGTCCGGTGTCATGTAGTTGTGCGCCAGCACCACGGCGTTGCGCACCACCTTGAGCCGCTCGATCTCGGCGATGAGCGGCTCGAGCACGAAGCGCTCGACGTCTGGGACGATCCCGTCGAGACGCCGCTCGACAGGAAGGATGGTCAGGTTGGTGGGAGTCATGGCTCCTCGGGTTGTGTCTCGCACGCTTGTTATGCTCTTGGTGAGCATTACTAGGAGAACAACGCTAGCACTTGTGCTATTCCTGAGCAAAAGGAGTTCGGTCAGTGCTCACCGCCGCTCCGGGCCGCCGCAACGATGCGTAGGCTGCACCCAGAAGTCTCAACAGGAGGTTTGCATGGGCATGCTGTTCCCCACCCTTCCCGCCGCCGACATGGCACGCGCCAGGGCGTGGTACCACGACAAGCTCGGGCTCGATCCCGTCGAGGAGATGAGTGACGGGACCCTGTGGTACGAGATGGGCGGTAGCCGGTTCATCGTGTACCCCTCCCGATTCGCCGGGTCCAACCAGGCGACGGCGGCCGGGATCATGAGCGACGACTTCGACGCAACGATGGCGAATCTCAAGGACCGTGGCGTTGTGTTCGAGGAGTACGACTTTGGCGACGACTTCCGCACCGTCGGCGGCGTACTGACGATGCCTGACGGCATGCGGGCCGCCTGGTTCAAGGACAGCGAGGGCAACATCCTGGGGATGGACTCGCCAGCCTGACCCGGTCTACCGGTAGGGGACACCGAGACCGGGACGGGGGCGCTCCTCGACAACGGCCGGCCGGAAGCGGAACAGCTCGGCGGGTCTACCGCCGGTGGCGGTGGTGCGGTTACCGCTGCCCTCAACCAGCCGGTTGCGTTCGACGAGGCGGCGGAAGTTCTGCTTGTGCAGGTGCACGCCGGCAAGCGCCTCCACCGTCCGCTGCAGCTCGCTGAGCGTGAACAGCTCGGAGAGCAGCTCGAACACCACCGGCCGGTAGGTGAGCTTGCCCCGCAGCCGACCGAGGGCGGTGGCGGCGATCCTGCGATGATCGACGGCCATCGCGGTCCCGACGGCCTGCGGTGACGGCTCCTCGCCGGCATCGATGGCCGCCTCGGCAACCAGACCTGCCTCGTACAGCAGCTCGTAGCGATCGAGCACGCGGATCCCGTCCCACGGGGAATGGCCGAACACCATGGCGATCCGACGCCGCCGCTCCTGATCGTCACCGGCCCAGACCCGCATCGCCGGGAGGATGGTCGCGGCGATGACCCCCGGCGGTCCGCTGCGGTGGTCCTCCCACGGGAAGAGGTCGTACCAGTTGATCCACGCCGCCGTCGCCGACGTGGCCTCCTCCCTGACAAGGGCCAGGTAGGCGACACCGAGACGTCTCGGGTCGTCACGGCCGCGCCTGGCGCGGCTCCTGTCGCCAAAGGTGTACAGCTGCTCGGCGTAGCCGATCTCGATACCGGCCTGTTCGGCGATCCATCGCCGCAGCGCTCGCTCGAGCGTCTTGTCCGCATCGGGGTCGAGCGGACCGGAGGGGATGCGGCGGCGGCCGGCAGGACCATCGACGGTCAGGATGCGGGGCCGGTCGTCGCTCACCGCAACGATCACGGCGTCGAGTGTGACATCGATCCCGGAACGGGCCATGGTGCGATGGTACCGGGACGACCGCCGTCGGCGGCACCAACCCCACGCCGCCCACGAGGTCGATGTCGATGGGCCGCGTAATGTGGCCGGGACATGGGGCTCAAGATCCCGGCGCAGCAATGGATGCCGCAGTACCGCCGAGCCAACCTGAGGCGGGACGTGCTGGCTGCGGCCGTGGTGACCGCACTCATGGTGCCACAGGCCCTCGGGTATGCGGCGATCGCCGGGGTCCCGATCCAGGTTGGTCTCTACGCCATCCCCCCGGCGCTCATCGCATACGGGCTGCTCGGCTCGTCGCCCCAGCTCATCGTCGGACCCGTCTCGACTGTCTCGGTGGTATCTGGCTCCATGGTGGCGTTGACCGCCGACGGCGATGTGGCTCGCGCCGTGGCCGTGACGACGGCGCTGGCGATCATCTCGGGGCTGATCCTGGTGACCGCCGGGCTGTTGCGGGTGGGATGGGCTGCGGAGTTTCTCTCAAAGCCGATCATCGGCGGCTTTGTCTTCGGGTTGTCCGTCGTGATCGTGATGGGCGAGATCCCGACGCTGCTCGGGCTCCCTGCGGTGTCGGGTGGCGTCATCGAGCGGCTTGCTCGCACCGTCGTCACCCTCGACGCCATCCATCTCCCCACCACGCTCCTCGGGCTTGGCTGTCTGGCGCTCCTCTTCCTCGGCGACTGGAAGCTGCCGGTGGCGCCATGGGGGCTGGTCGTGCTGATCGCCGGTCTCGTCACGTCCCTCTGGCTCGATCTGGCCGAACAGGGAGTGGCCATCGTCGGCACCGTGCCGAGCGGTCTCCCGGCGCCACGCATCCCGGACGTCTCCCCCTCCGTGTTCGCCGGTCTCGTGGTCAGCGGTGCCGGGATCGCCCTTGTCGGTCTCGCCGAGAGCCTGAGTGCAGCACGGCTGTTCGCCGCCCAGGGACGGTATCGCATCGACTCGGACCAGGAGTTCATCGCCACAGGGGCCTCAAACGTGCTCGCCGGCGTGTTTGGCGGTCTGGGGGTGGCAGGGAGCCTGTCCAAGACCGCCGCGGGCGCCCAGTCCGGGGGGACGAGCCAGGTCACGGGGCTGGTCTCGGCCGGCTTCGTGGTCGCCGTGCTCGTGTTCCTCGCCCCAACGCTTCGCGATCTGCCCCGCGCCATCCTGTCCGCCGTCGTCATCCATGCGGTGTGGGGTCTCATGGACGTGAAGGGCATCGCCCGCTACGCCGCGATACGCCGCAACGACTTTGTCGCCGCCCTCGCCGCCCTCTTCGGGGTCGTGGTGCTCGGCGCCCTGTACGGGCTGCTCACTGCAATCGCCCTCTCCGTTCTCGGTCTCGTGCTGCAATCGGGGCACCTCGCAGTCGACGTCATGGGCAAGGTCGAGGGCGAGAAGGCGGCATGGGGGTCGGTACGCCGCCATCCGGAGCGACGCACCATCGAGGGGATCCTCATCCTGCGGCTGTCCGCACCGCTGTTCTGGCTGAATGCGGCGCGGATCGAGGATCTGGTCACGAGCGAGATCGACGCCGCCCCGCAGACCAGGGTAGTGATTCTCGATCTCGAAGCCACCCACCAGCTGGATACGACAAGCGCAGACGCGCTCAACGTCCTCATCGAGCTGCTGCGTGGCCGCGGCATCGACCTGTACCTGGTGCGGGTGATGCACGAGGTGCGCCTGGTCCTGCGCCGCACAGGCATCGTCGACGACCTCGGCTCCGGTCGCATGTGGCGCAGCATCTCTCAGGGGGTGCGGGCCGCTAGACACGCACAGGGGATAACGGCGGCCCGGGCTACCCCGGTTGCCGGCGACGAGGAGGAGCACATCGCCGCCGCAGACGAGACGACACCCGACTACCCCTGAGCTGGTTCGAGACGAGGCCGCACCAAGTGGATACAGTCGGGGGTGCAGCTTACGGGAAAGTGAGGCGACGTGGCCGATCACGCAGCCTCAGCGCACTGGCCGAGCTTCTGGCGGGCGCCGGCCGCGCCCATCATCATGCGTTCCTCGCCACCAACGGCGAGGATCCCGAGTGGCCGCTGTGGTACGCAGAGTACCTCGAGTCACCCATCTCGACCCACCTGGGAGCGGCACCCACCCGGTCCCGACTGGTCCAGTGTCTCCTCAACGCCGACGACGCCCACCAGACGACGATGCCAGGCGAGCCATGGCACCGCTTCTACGCCACCTACCTACTCGGTCTCGACAGCAGCCAGATGGAGATGAGTGCAGAGCCCGAGGCGAGCTGAGGCTGAGCCCGAGGCGAGCTGAGCCAGAGCCCGCCCGTCAGCCCCGACCCTTGCGGGCGGGGAGCGCCCCCAGCATCGCCGCCCCTGCGACCGCCGCCGCAGGGATGATCCAATGGATCACAGCGTCGGGGCTGGTGATCCCGACACCGGCGACGGCGGCGGCAGAACCGGCCACGAGCAGCACCCCGATGGTGACCACTCGCCGTCTTTGCGGCGCCGGAGCTTCGCTGATGCGCCACTCGAACCGGGCAAAGACGGCGACAAGCCCGAGCGTCACCGCAAGCAGCACCGCCAGCCACAACGGCCGGGTGACCCACCAGCGCGTCGTGCCTGGTTCGATGCGGAAGGCGGCGCCGTCGAATGCGAAGAGCCCGGTGGCGGCGACGAGCGACATCGCAGACAGGTGCCACAGGTACAGGGTCATCACCACACCGGAGATCGCCACCACCGCATGCCAGGGGCGAGACCGGACGGTCAGACGCCGCACCATCGGCTGGGTGCCGAGGATGACACCAAGCTGCACGATGCCAAGCAACACCATGGCGAACGTAGGCGGCGTCATGTTGGTGACCTCCGAGCCGGGGATACCGAGCATCGCCACCGGGTACCAGCCAACCCAGGTGACGGCGACAAGCACGGCGAGCGCCCCGACAGCGATGCGCCAGCCGGCGAAGGCGGGAACACCGCCTGCGGCATCGCGGCTTGCCCACCAATACCCCATCTGGTGCACGGCCGCCCACACGAAGGCGAAGTTGACCCAACCGATGCCGGGAACATCGAAGACGAAGCGGGCGAGGTCGACGGCGATCGCCGCCGCCACGAGCACGACGATCGTTACGGGCCCCGACCGTCGCCACCAGGCATGGGTGACGGGGGCGGCGGCGGTCAGCGTCAGGTAGACGGCGAGGAACCACAACGGCACCGTCGCCGACATGGCGCCGGCATACACCACCTCGGGCGGCACAAACGTGCGCATCACGACGATGAGCGCAACCCAGGTCAGCAGAAGCGGGACGACGGGGGTGAAGAGACGGCGAGCCCGTGCCGTGATCCACTCCCGGCGTCGTGCCTCGCCAAGCTCGACCCTGCGCAACCCCCGAGCGTTTGCGTAGCCCCCGGCGAGGAAGAAGATCGGCATCACCTGGACGACCCACGTCACCCATCCGGCATAGGGGATCCACTCGAGCGAGTTGAGCAGGGCGATGTCGTCGTCCGGCTGGAGCCAGATCGAGGCGGCGAGCCAGTGCCCGAGCATCACAACGACGATCGCCGCCGCCCGCCACAGATCGACCGTCCGGTTCCGCAGTGGCGGCGTCGCCTCCGCCAGCCGGCGGGTGTAGGCGAGATACTTCTGCAGCGGGCACCTCCACGAGCAGTATGGCGCGGCGTCCTCATCGATTTCAGCCTCTGTTCAGGGTCGGCGGCGTACGGTGAGGTCATTCAACGAGAGGGGTATCCGTGCAACGCCGCACCAGGATCGCCATTGCAGGCGCCGCCGCCGCAGGTGTCATCACCGCAGGGTCAGGCATCGCAGCCGCAGCCGGAGAGGACAGCGAGACACCGATCACAGGGGACGCCTACACCAAGGCAGCCGCCGCCGCCCTGGCCCACACCGGGCAGGGCAGGGTCACCGAGACCGAGGTGGGCGACGAGGACGCCTTCTACGAGGTCGAGGTCACCATGGACAACGGGAGCCAGGTGGACGTGCACCTCAACGAGGGATTCGACGTCGTCTCGACCGAGAACGACGACGACGGCCCCGACCGGGACGACTGACCCCCCGCACAAGCTCGCACCGCCGTCACTCCCACTCGATGGTGGCGGGCGGCTTCGAGCTGATGTCGTATGCGACACGGTTGATCCCCGGTACCTCGTTGATCACCCGCGACGAGATGCGCTCGAGCACCTCGAGGGGGAGCCGGGCCCAGTCCGCCGTCATCGCATCCTCAGACGTCACTGCCCGCACCACCAGCGGATAGGCGTAGGTGCGGCCGTCGCCCTGCACCCCCACCGAACGGATGGCCGGCAGCACCCCGAAGCTCTGCCAGACCTCCTTGTACAGACCGGCGCGGCGGATCTCCTCGACAACGATGGCGTCCGCCTCCCGCAGGATCTCGATCCGCTCCTTGGTGATCTCGCCGATGATGCGCACCGCCAGACCGGGGCCGGGGAAGGGCTGGCGCCAGACGATCTCCTCGGGGAGACCCAGCTCCTCGCCCACCGCCCGCACCTCGTCCTTGAAGAGGTCGCGCAGCGGTTCGACAAGCTCGAACCGCATGTCGTCAGGGAGACCGCCGACGTTGTGGTGGCTCTTGATCTTGGCGGCGTCCTTTGTCCCAGACTCGATGATGTCCGGGTAGAGCGTGCCCTGGACCAGGTAGTCGGCGTCTCTGATCTCGGCCGCCACCTCCTCGAACACCCGGATGAACGTCTCCCCGATGATCTTGCGCTTCCGCTCCGGATCGGTCACCCCGGCGAGTGCGGCGAGGAAGCGGTCCTCCGCCTTGACATGGATCAGGTTGACGTGGAAGTTGCGCAGGAAGGTCTCCTCGACCTGCTCGGCCTCACCCTTGCGCAACAGCCCGTGGTCGACGAACACGCACACGAGTTGGTCGCCGACCGCCTTGTGGACAAGCGCAGCCGCCACCGATGAGTCGACACCTCCCGACAACCCGCAGATCACCCTGCCGTCGCCGATGGTGCGGCGGATCTCCTCGACCGCCTGCTCGATGATCCCGACATGGGTCCAGGTGGGGCGGGCGTGGCAGGCCTCGTGGACAAACCGCTTGAGCAGCTCCTGACCCCGCTCCGTGTGCGCCACCTCCGGGTGGAACTGCACGCCGTACATGCGGCGTGAACGGTCCTCCATGGCCGCCACGGGCGAATCCGTGGTCGCCGCCGTGACACGGAAACCCTCCGGTGGCGCCACCACTGCGTCGCGATGGCTCATCCACACCGTCTGGGTGGTTGGCAGCTCGTGGAAGAGCAGCCCGCCGTCACCCACCTCGAGGGCGGTGCGCCCGAACTCGGCCACCTCGTTGTGCGCCACCCGACCGCCGAGGGTGTGGGCGATCACCTGATGGCCGTAGCAGATGCCGAGCACAGGGATCCCCAGGTCGAGGATCTCAGGGTCGAGGTGGTAGGCGTCTGCGGCATACACCGACGCAGGACCGCCGGAGAGGATGATGCCGGCGGGGCCTCGCGCCCTCACCTCGGCAGCGGTGATGCTGCGGGGCACGATCTCGGAGTAGACATGCGCCTCCCGCACCCGTCTGGCGATGAGCTGTGCGTACTGGGCGCCGAAGTCGACGACAAGAACCCTGTCGAAGTCCCCGGCCGAAGCCTGGCCGGCGGGGCCCGCCGTCATACCATCCCAACCCCCTGGCTCCGCTGCAGATGCTTGCCCTCGGTCTGCAACGCAGGCGCCACCATCACCTCGGCCTTCTGGAACTCCTTGAGGTTGGCGTACCCCGTCGTCGCCATCGACACCCGCAGCGCCCCGAACAGGTTGCGCCGTCCGTCGTTCTCGTGGGCGGGACCGACGAGGATCTCGGCAAGCGAGCCGAGGACGGTCGTCTCAACACGGGCCCCGCGGGGCAGGGTGGGATGGAACGTCGCCATCCCCCAGTGGAACCCGCTGGCCGGGGCCTCCTCGGCGGCGGCCAGCGGCGAACCGATCATGACCGCATCGGCCCCACAGGCAATCGCCTTGGCGACGTCGCCGCCGGTGCGCATCCCACCATCGGCGATCACGTGGACATAGCGACCCGTCTCCTCGAGATAGCGGGTGCGGGCGCCTGCGGCGTCTGCGATGGCGGTCGCCTGCGGGACACCGATGCCGAGCACCCCTCGCGAGGTGCACGCCGCCCCAGGTCCGACACCGACCAGCACCCCTGCCGCCCCCGTGCGCATCAGGTGCAGCGCCCCGGCGTACGAGGCGCAGCCACCGACGATGACCGGCACGTCGAGCGAGGCGATGAACCGGTTGAGATCGAGTGGCGCCACCCGGGAGGAGACGTGCTCGGCGGAGACCACCGTGCCCTGGATCACCAGGATGTGCAGCCCCGCCTCCAGCGCCAGGTGCCCGAACGCGGTCACGTGCTGTGGGGTGAGGCTGGCGGCGGTGACGATCTCTGCCGCCCGCATCTCGGCGACACGGCGGCCGACGAGCTCCGGCTTCACCGGCTCCTCGTAGAGGTCCTGCATCCGCCTGGTCGCCTTGTCCGCAGGCAGCGTGCGGATCTCCTCGAACACCGGCATCGGGTCCTCATATCGGGTCCACAACCCCTCGAGGTTGAGCACGCCGAGACCGCCGAGCTTGCCGATCTCGACGGCCGTCGCCGGGCTCACCGCAGAGTCCATCGCCGCCCCCAGCATGGGGAGCCGGAATGTATAGGCGTCGATCTCCCACGTCAGGCTGACGTCATCGGGATCGCGCGTGCGCCGCGAGGGAACGATGGCGATGTCGTCGAAGCCCCAGGCGCGACGACCGGACTTGGCGATACCGATCTCGATCTCCACGGGACGTGCCTCCGCCTTCGGGTGGGGAACCAGCGCATGGCGAGGGTACCACCGGTTGGCCGAATCGACGGAACCCGTCGGCGGCGACCGCACCGCCGTTGCTCGGTGCAGGTCCTACCCTTGCACACCACAGCGCCAGGGGAGAGCATGCCCTACTCCGCAACCGAATGGCCGGTCGAGTTCCCCAGGACCGTGGTGTGGACCAGGGGTGCCGGATGCAGCGATCTGGCAGAGATCCTCGCCACCGAGCGCGCCGTGCGCTCGGAGACCGATCTCCCCGCGAGCTGTCTCGAGCAACGCGCCGACCTAGCAGTGATGGCGAAACCGGCGTCGTTCGATGTCGTGGCCACCGCCTCACCCCACGACTTCGACCCGGAACGGGTGGGGCGGGTGGCTGCCGCCGTCGCCGGAGGCCCCCACTCCCAGCTCGCCGCCGTGCTGGCCCGCCGTATCGGCGACCGCCTCGGCGTCGAGGCGCGGGCCGTAAGCGGGTACCGCAACGAGCAGGGGCGGGCGGCGTCGGAAGAGGCGATCATCGAGGCGAAGGCCGCCGCCGGGATCTCGGGGGCGGCGCACCACATGGGGAGCGCCGCCGACCTGATAAGTGTGCTCAGCGCCGACACCCTGTTGGTGCTCGGCGCCCCCGGCGGGTCGTGGCTGCATCGCCAGTTCTTCGGCCCAGGGACCCGGCTCACCGCTGCCGCTCCAGCGGGTGCGGTTGTGGTGCAGAGCCACCCGCTGCGGGCGTACCACCGCATGACGCCGCTCGAGGGTCTTGGCCGCTACCTGAGGGTGGCCGACGCCCGCCTGGTGGCCCACGGCTCCGTCCATCCTGTTGTCGACGCCGGGACGCTCGTCGGGGTGGTGCGCCGCAGCGCTCTCCTGACCGCCGAGGGCGATGTCGAGCTGTTCGACATCATGGAGCAGGCCCCGTACGCCGGTGTCTTCGACACTCTCGAGGAACTGTCGGGCATCGAGGAGTTCTACGAGGGAGCGCCGGTGCCGATCACCGACCGGCATGGCCGGCTGCTGGGTGGGGTGCGCCACGAGGTCCCCGACTCGAAGGACCCCAACCCACCAAACGGCTCTGGGCACGGCACCGGCTGACGGTCGGAACCCGGGAAACCCATGCTGGCCGCCACCGCCCTCTTCCTGCTCAGCTTCCTCGGTCTCGTCGGGGCGGTCAACGCACTGCGCCCGTCACACGCCGGCGCCCGCCCGGCGCTGCGGCCGTGGTGGTTTCCCGCCCTTGTCACCGCGGAAGCGGTGCCGGTGCGTATCGCCGTTCACGGCGTGCTTGCGGCCCTCCTGATGGGGGCGGGAGCCCTCGAGCACCGGGCCGGACGGGTTGGGCTCGCCCTCACCGTGGTCACCTGGAGCGGCTACGTCGCCCTCCAGGTGCGGGCCGGTCGAGCCAGGGGGGTGATGGCGGCGACGCTCGCCGAGATGGGGATCGACGCCACCGGATTTGCCAGCGTCGAGTGGCCCAGGGTGCTCGCCGCCTACCCGTACCGGCTCCCACGCGATGTCGAGCGAGTCGAGGACGTCGAGTACGCCCCCGGTCTGCATCTCGACGTGTACCGCAGCAGGGGGCTCGGACCCGGACCGCACCCGGCGATCCTCCAGATCCACGGCGGCTCCTGGTCTGGCGGGAACCGGCGGCAGCAGGCCCGCCCCCTCCTCCACCGCCTGGCGCGTCGAGGATGGGTGTGTGTCGCCGCCTCCTATCCGCTGGCGCCTGCGGCGACGTTCCCCGAGCCGCTCATCGGGTTGAAGCGCGCCGTGGCCTGGATGCGGGCGGAGGGGGCGGCGTTTGGCATCGACCCGCATTTCGTGGCGGTGACAGGGGGTTCGGCCGGCGGTCACCTGGCGTCGCTCCTGGCGCTCACCGCCAACCGCCCCCAGTACCAGCCGGGGTTCGAGGCGGCCGACACCTCGGTCCAGGCCGCTGTGCCGGCATACGGCATTTACGACCTCGTCAACCGCAACGACACCCGCGACGAGTGGCCCGTCATCCCGTCTGCCCTCATGAAGGCCACGAAGATCGATGCCCCCGAGCGCTACCGGGAGGCCTCACCGCTCGACCAGGTGCACGAAGGGGCGCCGCCGTTCCTCGTCATCCACGGTGCCGCCGACTCCCTTGTCCCAGCGGCTGAGGCCCGCCAGTTCGTTGCGGCGCTGCGCACCGTCTCGCAGGCGGCCGTCGGCTACGCCGAGATCCCCGGCGCCAACCATGCGTTCGACGTCCTCGACTCCCTGCGCACCCACCACGTGATCAGCGGCGTCGTCCGCTTCCTCGATGCGGTGCGGACCGGGGCTGCAGCGCCAAGAGCCGCAGACAAGGACTCTCCTCGCTGAGGTGGCTCGACATCACACGCACCTGTCGCACCGACCGGCCGAAACGAGCGGGGGTGATGCCGAGAGCCGGAAAAGGTGGGCGAGGTAGCATCGGCGACATGGCAGAGGTACCGCTGTCGGCGGCATTGTCCCGCTTACTGGTCGCCTTCACCATCGAGCTGGACAACCTCTTCGAGCGGCGGTTTCTCGAAGCGGTTCCCGACAGGCACTTCCGCGTGTCGGTGGTGATGTGGTCGAACTTCCTGCGTCTCGTCGGTCATGGCGTCAGCATCGGCGAGCTCGCCCAGCTCGCCGGGATGCGGAAGCCGCGCCTGCTGTCGACGCTCGGCGGCATGGAGCGGTGGAGATACGTACGTGTGGCGAAGCCAGGGGAGGCTTCCCCGCCCACCGACTTCAAGCGGGACGGCTGGGGCAGCGCCCGGGGGCTGCGGGATGGCTGGGTCATCAGCCCCACCGCGGCCGGTGTGGTGGCGCAGGAGATATGGCCGCCCCTGTTCGCCGAGATCGAGCGACGTTGGGAGGAGCGTTTCGGAGCGAGCGAGATCGACGACCTGCGGCGATCGCTCAGCGGGATCATCGAGCAACTCGGCACGGCACTGCCCGAGTACCTCCCCATCGTCACCGGCACCAATGGCATGGTCGCCGAGACGGCGCCGATGCGCCGGCACGGGACACCACCTGCCCACCTCTTGGCGTTGCTGTCTCAAGTCCTCCTGGCGTACACGCTGGACTTCGAGACCGACTCGGCGACCTCGCTCCCGCTGAGCGCCGACATCCTGCGTGTCCTCGACGACACAGGCATCGACGTCAGGGAGCTGCCGAGGGCAGCGGCCGTCTCACCTGAGGCCACCACCATGGCGCTCAACTCGCTGAGAAGGACCGGGCTGGTCGTCGTCGAGGTGGGGCGGGCGGCGACGCCGACCACGATCGTGCGGCTCACGTCGAGCGGCCGGCGCGCCAAGGAGGCGATTCCCGGCCACCACGCCGTGGTCGACCAAGCCTGGCGGGGACGATTCGGTGAGCGCAGCGTGAACCGGCTCCGGACGGCCACGGAGACGGTCCTCGAACAGAGGGAGGGGACACGCATGCGGCTCGCCCTCGGTCTGGAGCCCTACCCAGACGGCTGGCGTTCCCAGGGCCGGTACCTCACCCAGACAAGGGCCATGCTCGAGGAGCCATGGCACGGGCTCCCCGAGTACCCGATGGTGCTGCATCGGGGTGGCTGGCCGGACGGGAGCTGACCGCCACCCGGCGGCAGCCACGGTGACGGCAGCGGGGCACCGTCACATGGCGTCGAGACCCACCGCCGTGCGCACCTGCTGCTGGTAGCCCTCGGCCTGGGTGCGGGCGTCGAGTGCCCCCTTCTGCATCAAACGGGCCACCTCGGCGTCGTCGAGCTCGCGGTACCGGGTGCGCACAGGGGCCAGCTCGGCGACCACCGCCTCGGCGACCGCCTCCTTGAACCTCCCGTACCCCACATCGCCGTACTCGGCGACGAGATCGTCGACGCTGCGACTGGTGCAATCGGCCATGATCTCGAGCAGGTTCGAGATGCCAGGCTTGGCGTCCCAGTCGTACCGGATGTCTGGATCGGAGTCGGTGACCGCCGACCGGATCTTCTTGCGGATCTCATCAGCCGAGTCTGTGATCCCGATCCGACTGCGCGGGTTCTCGTCAGATTTTGACATCTTCGCCGTCGGCTCGGCGAGCGACATCACCCGAGCCGAGGTGGGTGGGATGAGGGCGTCTGGGATGGGGAAGACGTCGCCGTAGCGGTTGTTGAACCGCTCCGCCAGGTCGCGGGTCATCTCGAGGTGCTGGCGCTGATCGTCGCCGACCGGGACGAGGTCGCAGCGGTGGAGCAGGATGTCTGCCGCCATCAACACCGGGTAGGCGTAGAGACCCAGGTTGGCCGGCACCCCCCGCGCCACCTTGTCCTTGTACTGGGTCATGCGGTTGAGCACTCCGGTCGGGGTGAGGTTCCCCAGGATCCATTGCAGCTCGGCATGCTGCGGGACCTGGCTCTGCAGGTAGAAGAGCGACTTGGCCGGATCGACACCAACGGCGAGCAGCACCTTGGCGACCTCGATACGTTGGGCGTTGAGAACGGCAGGCTCGATCGGTTGGGTGAGGGCGTGGAGATCGACGACGCAGTAGATCGTGTCGTACTCGTCCTGGAGCTTCACCCAGTTGCGGAAGGCTCCGAGGTAGTTGCCGATGTGCAGGTTGCCCGTCGGCTGCACCCCCGAGAAGACCCTGCGCTTTGCATCCAATGTCTGCATCTCCGTCTTGTGGTTCCTGCCATTTGACTACCGCCGCCGCCCTGGTCAGCGGGTGTCGTCATGCCCCGCCATGAATGCAGCCGCCTCGGAGCGGCGGACCACCCCGAGCTTGCGCAGCACCGATGACACGTAGTTCTTCACCGTCTTCTCGGCGAGGTCGAGGGTCGCCGCAATCTGGCGGTTGGTATTGCCCTCCGCGATGAGCTCGAGCACCCGCCGCTCCTGCTGAGACAGGCGTCCCATCGGCCCAACGGCACTCCCGCCGGTTCGGGCGGTGCGGAGCGCCTCCTGCGCCTCGGGGTCGACGAGCACGGTTCCGGCGGCGGCGGCGCGCACCGTGTCGGCGAGGGCGGTGAGATCCATCCGCTTGAGCACATAGCCGCGAGCCCCCGCCGCCAGGGCCTGCTCCAACAGCTCCGGCTCGGCGAAGCTGGTGAACAGGACGACCCCGGTCTTGGGCGAGATCGCCGGGATCTGCTCGCACAGATCGACGCCCGATCCGTCGGGGAGCTGGACGTCGACGACGGCGATGTCTGGACGGTGCTCCAGCGCCGAATCGACCGCCGTTGCGCAGCTCCCCGCCTCCGCCACCACCTTGAACCCCTCTTGGCGGCTGAGAAAGCCGACAACACCGGCGCGCACGACGGCGTGGTCATCGACGACCAGGATGCGGATGTTGGCGGGCACGCCGCGAGGCTACACGGAGGCACGCCGACGGACGGCAGGCCCCCGAACCTCCGCCGTCAGACGCCCCACACCTCGGGGGGGAGCGCCGCGGCCTCGTTGCGCCGCATCCTGGCGATGTAGGCGGCGGCCTCGCTGCGGTTGTGGAAGCCGAGCTTGCCGAGAATGCGCGACACGTGGTTCTTGACGGTCTTCTCGGCCAGGTAGATCTCGTCGGCGATCTCACGGTTGGTGAGCCCGTCTGCGATCAGATCAAGGATGCGCCGCTCCCTGTCGTTGAGGACATCCAGCCTCGAGCGCTTGCGCACACCGCGGATCCGGTCGAACAACCGCTCGGTGACCGTTGAGTCGATGACGCTCTCACCGCGGCCGATCCGCAGCACGGCATCGACAAGCCGTGAAGCGTCGAGCTGCTTGACCAGGTAGCCGGAGGCCCCGGCGCGGATGGCCTCGGTGATCGCCTCCTCGTCTGCATAGGCGGAGAGCATCACCACCTTGACGTCGGGGAAGCGCTCGATGATCGAGCGGCATGCTTCCACCCCGCTCATGTCGGGGAGCCGGACGTCGAGCACGACGACATCCGGTGAGTCGTAGCCGACGCGCCTGATGGCCGAGGCGCCGTCACCCGCTTCGCCGGCAACCTCGATCTCGGGGTGCGTCGTCAGCAGGTTGCGCAGCCCCTCGCGCACCACCTCATGGTCGTCTACAAGCAGGATCCGCATCCCAGCATCCACCTGGGACAAAAGGTAGCCACTTGTGACCAGCATGCGGGGAGTCTGCGGCACCTTCGATTCGGGTCTTTCGACCCGGGGGATCGACGGGTCGGTATCGTGGGAAGTCACATGACCGTCCCCGTGCTCGATCCCGACCTTCTCACCAGGCTCTTCGACGCCGCCGTAAGAGTCTCCGAGGAGGGTGAGCTGCGCAACGTGCTGCGCTCCATCGTGCGCTCGGCGATGGACGCCACAAGCGCCCGCTACGGGGCGCTCGGTGTGGTGGGGGGTGACGGCTACCTCGTCGAGTTCATCTACGAGGGCATGGATCAGGAGACAGCCGATCGGATCGGCCACCACCCGCTCGGTATCGGCGTCCTCGGCACCATCACAAGAACCGCCACCACGGTCCGTCTCGCCGACATCGCCGACCACCCGGACTCGAGCGGCTTCCCCGAGCACCACCCGGAGATGCGGAGCTTCCTCGGTGTCCCCGTCCGCACCGGGGAGACGGTGTTCGGCAACCTCTATCTCACCGAGAAGGAAGGCGGGTTCACCGCAGACGACGAGCGGGCGATGGAGGCGCTGGCGATGGTCGGCGGCTTCGCCGTCGCCAACGCCCGCATCCACCAGCGCCTGCGCCGCGCCGCCGTCGCCGAGGACAGGGCCAGGATCGCCAGGGACGTCCACGACGACACCATCCAGGACCTGTTCGCCATCGGGCTCTCGCTCCAGGCACTCGCCGAGTCGTCCCGCAACGGCGAGCTGGCGGCGGCGTTGCGCAACGAGGTGCGCCGCATCGACGGCTGCATCACCTCGCTTCGCCACCTCATCCTCGATCTTCGCCAGCTGGAGCCGAGCCGGCTCCTCGCCGACGAGGTCCACGAGCTGGTGGAGGAGCTGGCCGAGGCGCACGGTGTCCGTTCCAGGGTGGTGGTCGACGGGACCTACGTCGGGCTGCCCTCAGCCGTTGCGGACTCGGTGCTGCACATCGTCAAGGAGGCGACGTCCAACGCCCTGCGCCACAGCGGGTCGGAGTGGGTGGAGGTTGTGCTGTTCGGGGCGGACGACTCGATCGCCATCTCGGTCAGCGACGCCGGCAAGGGCTTCGACCCGCACGGCCACTACGGCGGGCTGGGGCTGGTCAACCTGAGAGCAAGGGCGCTCCAGGCAGGCGGCCACCTCGAGATCCTCACCGCACCCGGCCGGGGTACCACGCTGCGGGCGGTGATCCCGATCGACAACAACCTCCCCAGCCGCAACCGCGACTAGGCGCGGCGGCTCAGCCGATGTCGAAGAAGCGCACAGGGTCGCCAGGCGGTTGCAGCGACAGGACAAGACCGCGGGAGACGCTCTCCTCCGGCACCGGCACGCACAGGTTGGCGCGGAACCGCTCGTTGCGGACCACCTCGAGGATGTCGTACAGCGAAGACGGGATCACCCCGCACCCGGGGATCGAGGGGGCAAAGGCCAGGTCGCCGTCGTGGAGCGCCCACTCGAAGACCGGTTGAGCGACGTAGTCGCCCAGGTAGACGCCTTCGATGGTCACCATCACGTACCGGTACCCTGGCTCGGGCTGTGGGTTGATGGCGACAAAGGCCAGCACCTCGGGTGCGGCGTCGAGATCGACGCCGGTGACGGCGATGTCCCACAGCCCCGGGAGCTCAAGCACCTCTCCTGGCGGGACCGGGTCGTCGTCCGTTGCCGCCGCGGTCGTCCTCGGCCCCTCGAGCGGGCCCGACGGCAGGGTCGTTGTCGTAGCCGGGACGGGAGCGACCGTCGTGGGCACGACCGCCCCAGGTGAGGTGACCGCTGTCTGCGGCGGCACCGTGGTCGGCGGCCCAGTCGTCAGCGCCGTGGTCAGCGGCGCAGTGGTCGGCGCCGTCACCTGGGGAAGCGGTCCTGCAGCGCCGTTCGCATCGGTCCCCCCGCAGCCCGCTGCGACGAGCGCAACCGCCACCAGCACAACAGTCATCCTCGCCAGCGTCACGCTCCCCTCCCTACCGTGCGTCAGCCGCAGCCATTGGCGGCGTACCCGGCCGCGGCGGCGAACAGCGCCCAGGCATCGGTGGTGTAGGAGTCAACCGAGGTCTGGTAGATCGGGAAGTGGAGCCGGCACCCGGCTGCGGTCGTTCCGTCGAACAGCGTGTCGCCCGCCTCGTAGACGAAGATGGTCGGCAGACCCGTCACCGTCGCCACAACGTCTGCGGCGACGCCAGGGACCCCGAAGGAGATCGACTTGTTGCTGGTGGCAACCGTCACCGTTCCCGAGTAGCCCCCGGCAAGCGGATGGGCGGCATCGACGATCGTGATCGTCGTCGCCTTCACGGTGCCGTAGTCGGCATTGTTGGCGCCACCGGTCAACCCCATCTCGTCGAACAGGAAAGGCTTGGCCACCCACACCGGCTCGGTGACGTCGTGGAACACCGATCCGACTGCGCCGGCATTCACCGACGATGCCACGAGCACAAACGACGCCCCGGTTGCCGCGGCGGCGGTGACACCGTTGTCGTCGACGAGGGTCACCGTGTAGCCGAGACCGATGAGCTTGTCACGCACAGTCACGTCCTGGCTCGCCGGGCTCGCCGCATCGCTCACCACCATGACGACGACCCCGGCGCCGGCGTTGGCCACCGTCACCGCGTGCGAGTCGGTTGCCGTCTGGCCGCCGGTGTCGGTTGCCGTCGCCGCCACCACAACGGAGCCGTCGGCAGAGCCCGTGGTGTCCCACGAGACCGACCAGCCATCTGCACCGTTGCCGTCGACACCGAGCGACACGCCGTCGGCGAAGAACTCGACCTGGGTCACGCCGAGGTCGTCGCCGGCAGTCGCCGTCGTCGTGACGACCCCGGCGACCGTTGACCCGGCCGTCGGTGCGGTCAACGTAACCGTCGGCGGATCGTCCGGGCCGGGCGGTGGCGCCAGGCAGTCGGCGCCGGCAAAGGTGGCGGCGGCGTCGAACAACGCCCAGCCGTCCGTGGTGAAGTCGGTCGGGGCGCTCTGGAAGATCGACGAGGTGAGCCGGCACCCTGCCGCGGGCGACCCGCCGACGAGGGTGTCGCCCGCGTCATAGACGAACGTCGTCGGCACACCGGCGGCGGTTGCCACAACGGTGGCGCCTGCGCCCGGGACGCCGAACGACATGGTGCGGGACGAGGTCGTCACCGTGACGGTTCCGCTGCGACCGGCGGCCAGCGGGTGGCTGGGGTCGGTGATCACGACCGTCGCAGAAGACACCGTGCCGTAGTCGACGTTGGCGACGGTCCCTGTCATCAGCATGTCGTCGAAGGAGTACGGCTTCGCCACCCACACCGGCTGCGCCACGGCGCCAAAGGTGCCGCCAAGGGTCGTGGCGTTGACGGTCGACGAGATGAGGACGAAGGCGGCGCCGACGGCATCGGCCGCCGTAGCGGTGCCGTCGTCGCCGACGACCACGGTGAACCCGAGCGTCACCAGGCGATCACGTACCGCGGTGTCACCTGTCGACAGTGCGGCCGGGTTGGCGACGACCAGCAACACGACGCCACCGCCGGAGTTGTCGACGGTGACGGAGATGGTGTCGGTCGCCGTGCGACCGGCGGTGTCGGTCGCCGTCGCCGTCAGGCTCACGGCGCCGTCTGGCGACGTGGCCGAGTCCCAGCTCACCGCCCAGCCGTCCGCCCCGTTGGTGTCGATCCCGATCGAGACGCCGTCGGCGGCGAACTCGACCTGGGCGACGCCGACGGCGTCGCTGGCCGCCGCGGTCACTCCGACGACACCGCCGACGGTGGCGCCACCGGCAGGGGCGGTGATCGCCACGGATGGACCGAGGTTGTCGACGGTGACGGTGACGGCTTCAGAGGCGGTCTGACCGATCGTGTCTGTGGCGGTGGCGGTGACGGTCAGTGCACCATCAGCGCCCGTCGTGGAGTCCCAGATCACCGACCACCCGTCCGCCCCGTCGGTGTCGACACCAACGGAGGTGGCGCCGGCAAAGAACTCGACTGCGGTGACACCGTTGTCGTCTGACGCCGATGCAGCCAGGGTCACCGCCGGTCCTCCCACAACCGCACCGTTGGCAGGATCCGTCACCGCAACCGTCGGCGCCGTATCGGTGGAGAGGAAGAACATGGCGGGGCGGGACCAGTTGCGCCCGTCGCCCGTCCCCGGTCCGCTGATCAGCGTCTGGGTGCCGTTCACCGGCACGCCATTGACAACGTCGACGACCCACAGGTTGCCGTCGCTCCGTGCGTAGTAGAGATCCCCGCCGACAAAGTCCATGGCGACAACAGACGCCCAGTCGATCCCGTCGGTGAGGGTGAACGTCTGGCTCCCCACGAGCCCGCTCTCCAGGCTGAGGTAGCGGTACTTCAGCGTGGTGGCGCCGTCTGCGTAGTACATCCTCCCGTTGTCCCATGTCGCCGCCTTGGTCGTCGACCAGGTCGCCCACGATGGCAGCACGACCGCAGGACCCATGGTGGTGCCGTCGAACGTCCGCTTCTCCAGCGCAGATCCGTTCGTGTAGAAGATGTGGCCGGCCTCGTAGAAGGCGTCGCCGACTGCGGTCCAGTTGATGAGGTTCCCGGGAACGGTGGTCTCGCTCCCGAACGTGGTCCCGGTGAACGACCGTGCGGTCAGGGTGGTGCCCGTGTCTCCGGTGAACATCGTCGTCGGCAGGGTCGCCGGGGTGGCGACAGGGACCGGTGTTCCCCCGGCGAGGGGGAACTGCGCCAGCTTGGCGTGGTACTCACCAGCGGCGAAGTCGGTGTCCGACCCGACGTAGAGACCGGTGTCGGTGAGATGGAGATCCCACACCGCAACCCCGCGGTCCTTGCCGGGGTTCCACGCCAGCGGCACGCCGTTGCCGATGTCGAGGGCCGCGATGCCCTCACGAGACACCGCACCGACACCGGCTGTGTCGCGGCCAAGGTGGTTGTTCATCCAACGTTGGTGGCCCCCGATGTAGACCGCAACGTCTGAGATGGCGACGGCGGTGAGGGTGTCCCCACCGCTCCAGTCCGCCCAGGTCTCCTTGAGCAGCGAGCCGGTGGCGTTGGACTCCCAGCGCGACGCGGTGTCGCACAGCGTCCCGGTGTATGGCCCGCCGGTGGTGACGATGGCGAAGAACGCACCGTCGAGCGAGTACTCGACGTCGCGCATGTAGGTCCAGAACGAGGCGCTGCATGCGGCGCCGAACTGCTCCGTTGACCAGTTGGCCAGCGTTGCGGTTGGACCGGTGAGGTCGATGACAGCGATCTGCTTGCGGTCGACCCCGTCGACCTCGAGGAAGTTGCCCATGATGACCATTTGCGACCCGCTGGGGTGGACATCGATCTTGGCAATCCAGTCGACGGACACCCTGGGGGCCGTCGTGCCGATGGTTAGGGTGGGGTCGATCGCCCCCGTGATGGCGTCAACCGCGCCGAGCCGGGTGCGGGGGACACCGTTGATCGACCAGATGTCGCCTGCGAGATACAGCTTCGATCCGGAGAGGGCGATGTCCCGCACCTTCCCGGCGGTGGTGGCGTTGAACCCCGCCACCTTGATCCCGGTGGCGGCGTTGAGCTTTGCCACACCGAAGTTGGCGACGCCGTTGACGGTGGAGAAGCCGCCGCCAAGGTAGACCGATGTGCCGTCTGCGGCAGGCTCGAGCGCCTCGACGGGGGCATCGACCGTTGGCACAAAGCCGGTGTCGACGGCGCCTGTGGTGCGGTCGAACGCAAAGATGTAGTTGCGGGTGAGCACGGTCGAGCTGCCGGCGTTCTTCACCTGGGTGAAGGTGCCACCGACGATCACCCTGTTGCCGACTGTGGTGATGGCGTTGACGTTGCCATTGAGGACGTGCGGGGTGAAGTCGACGGGGTCGGCGGACACGACCAGCCCCTGCGGGTAGGTGTTGGCGCCGGCCGGCTCTGGTGCAGCCGCTACCAGCGAAGCCATGGCCAGCCCGAGCACGCACACGGCGGCGCTCGACCTACGACGGAGAACACCCGTCATGACAATCCCCCCTTCCGCTGCCCTACGCAACGGATACATCCACGGTGACCTGCCAATAGTAGGTCCGGTTGTGCGTCTGGGGAAGCGTTGGCGGTCACAAAGGGTCGGTCGACCTAGCCGTCGCACCCCGCCGCGTCTTGCCAGGGCCCGGCACCATCGTGTACGCTCCCCACCACTGGATGGAGGGGGTGGTGGCCACCTTCGCCCAGGGTCGTCAAAGGGGCGACGGGCCACATCACCACCAGGGGGACATCATGACTACTGCGCGTCCTGTGGGCCAGGATCAGCCGGTACCGTTTCTGGCACGACGCTGGGCGGACCATCTACCGTCGGTGAGCGTCGTCGTGCCGACGCTCAACGAGGAAGCCAACATCGGGCATGTGCTGCGGCACATGCCAGGCTGGGTCGACGAGGTCGTCGTCGTCGACGGCCGCTCCGTCGATCGCACCGTCGAGCTGGCCAGGGAGACCCGACCAGACGTCACCATCGTGCTCGAGCGGACGCCCGGGAAGGGCGCGGCGCTCAGCGCAGGATTCCGGGCCGCCCGCGGCGACATCATCGCCGCCATCGACGCAGACGGATCGATGGATCCGGGCGAGCTGCACGCCTACGTCGGGCAGCTGATGGCAGGCGCCGACCTGGTCAAGGGAACACGCTTCGCTCAGGGCGGGGGCACGGTCGACATGGAGCTGCACCGCAAGCTTGGCAACCTCGGGCTGCTTGCGGTGGTCAGGCTGCTCTTTGGCGGCCGCTACACCGACCTGTGCTACGGCTACTTCGCCTTCTGGCGCCAGTCGCTCGACGTGCTCAACCCAGACGTGGACGGCTTCGAGATCGAGACGTTGATCAACGTCCGCGCCCTCAAGGCCAAGCTGCGGGTCGCGGAGGTAGCCAGCTTCGAGGCGAGACGTCTCCATGGCGTCAGCAACCTCAACGCCATGCGCGACGGCCTCCGCATCCTGCGTACCATCTTCCGCGAGCGCTTCACCCGCGGTAGATTGGATCGCACCGCCACCTCTCGCCACCGGCCGGTCCGCTGACGGAGCCAGGAGGAGACCGGCCGCCACCGTGAAGAGCGACCACGAACCCGAGACCAGCCCTGCCCGTTCCGTCGTCGTGTGCTGCTACACCGAAGCTCGGTGGGATCGTCTTGTTGCGGCCGCCGCCTCCGCCGCCTCCCAGCTGGCACAGGGTGACGAGTTGCTCGTCGTCGTCGACCACAACGAGACACTGCGGGAACGAGCCGCAACCGCATTCTTCGACACCGCAAGGGTGGTCGCCAACCGCTTCGAGCCTGGGCTGTCAGGCGCCCGCAACACCGGCGTCGAAGAGGCGAAAGGCGCCATCGCCGTCTTCCTCGACGACGACGCCGCCGCCGCCGAAGGGTGGCTCGATCGGTTGTGCGCACCGTTCGCCGACCCGAGCGTTGTCGGGGTAGGTGGCCGTGCCGTCCCGGACTGGGTTGCGGGGCAAGCACCGTGGTGGATGCCCGAGGAGTTCCTGTGGGTGGTGGGGTGCAGCTACCGAGGTCTCCCGACGCACACCGCACCGGTCCGCAACCCCATAGGCTGCAACATGGCGTTCCGCATCGACGCCATCCGCACCGTTGGTGGGTTCTCCGCCGAGCTTGGTCGGGTCAAGGAGCGCCCTGTCGGGGGCGAGGAGACCGACCTGGCGATCCGGGTGACGGCCGCAACCGGCGGCGCCGTCATCTATGTGCCGGACGCCTCTGTTGCTCACGCCGTGGAGGCACCGCGCACGAAGTTGCGCTACTTCGCCCGCCGCTGCCGCGCCGAGGGGTCCTCAAAGGCAATCCTGGCTCGCCGGGTGGGAGCGGGTCGCGCCACCGCCGCCGAGCGCAGCTATCTCCGGACGCTGGCCTCCGGTGTGGCAGGTCGGTTTGCGACGGCGATCCGGGAACGCTCGTTGCGTCCCCTCGGTCAGGCGGTGATGATCGTCATCGGTCTGTCCCTGACGACGTTCGGGTTTGTCACCGGTAGGCTCGCCGCTGCCATCAGGACCACCGCATGACAGCCGCCACCACATCGGTGCGCTCGGGGGCCGCCGAGGGGATCGCTCCCGGGGGAGACGTGCGACGGCTCGATCCGGTCGTCGCCATCCGCCACTGGTTGTTCATCGTCGCCATCGCCGTCCTGTGGTTGTGGACGCTGGCCGGTGTCGACGAGTCGGCCCTCGGGTCGTACGGCATCGTTTCGATCCTGCCGATCGCCGCCTACATCCTCATCGCAACTGCGCTCGCCGGGTTCGCCGCGGCGTTGTTCATCGACGGCGCCGGTCGCATCCAGGGAGCGTATGTGCTCACCCTCACGGTGATGCTCCATGGGTTGCCGCCACTCGTGTACCAGTATCTGCGGTTCTCGTGGGCGTGGAAGCACGTCGGCGTCGTGGAGTACATCCAACGTGTCGGTGACGTCAACCCGGCAATCAAGTCGCTCGGCGTCTACCACAACTGGCCGGGGTTCTTCGGGCTGAGCGCATGGATCACCGACGTCAGCCAGCTCGAGTCTGCGCTGTCGTTCGCCTCGTGGGCGCCGATCCTCTTCAACCTGCTGTTTGTCGGGGCGCTCTATGTGATGTTCCGTGGGTTCACCTCAGACAGCCGCCTGATCTGGACGGCGCTGCTCATCTTCGTGCTCGGCAACTGGGTGGGCCAGGACTACTTCGCCCCGCAGGCCATGGCGCTCTTCCTCTATCTCCTGGCGATGGCCATCCTGTTGCGCTGGTACCCCCGCAGGCATGCGGGACCTGGCGGAGAACCGATCGTCCAAGACGACGACATTGCACCTGGCAGCCTGGCCTCCTTTGCGCTAAGCGCCGTGCTCACCGTCGTCCTGTTCGCCATCGCCTCCACCCACCAGCTCACCCCGATCGTCACCATCGCCGCCATCGGCGGTCTCGTCGCCTTCAGGGTCATCCGGGTGTCGTGGCCCCTCTTTGCGATTGTCGGCTTCACCATCGTCTGGGTGTTGGGTCCCGCCCGCACCTTTGTCTTCGACAACGTGTCGTCCGTGCTGCGGGAGGTCGGCGGGTTCCAGGCGAACCTGGACAACAACTTGGTGTCATACGACATCGTCAGCACCGCCCAGGTGTTCATCTCCCAGGTGGCCAGGCTGTTCAGCGCCGCCGTGTTCGCTGTCGCCGGGCTCGGATGGCTGCGGAGACGTCACCGCCGGCTGCGCAGCGGCTGGGTCCTGGTCCTTTCCGGCGTCCCCGTGGTTCTCGTTGCGGTGAGCGCATACGGCGGCGAGATCATCTTCCGGTCCTACCTGTTCGCCCTGCCGTTTGCCGCTTTCCTCGCTGCGTCCTTGTGGTTCCCCGGCATCGACTCGGGCCGCAGCCGGTGGGTCCCCGTGACGCTCACCGCCGTCCTCTTCGCCTTCACGGCTGGGCTGCTCGTCGCCGACTTCGGCGCAGACAGCCGCCAGGTGTTCGATGAGAACGAGGCGGCTGCCGCCGACTACGTGTTCGAGCAGGCCCAGCCGGGGGCGCTGATCATCGAGGGCAACCGCGACTACCCGCGCCAGTACCGCAACTACGAGCAGTTCACCTATCTCGCCCTCGATCGCTCCGACCCGGACACGCTCGAGGGCCTGCTCGCCGACCCCGCCGCCAAGCTGGCGAGCTGGCTCGGGGACACCGAGCGATACAACGGCGGCTTCGTGATCATCACCGAGTCGCAACGCGCGTCCGTGAGCGAGCTCGGCTCGCTGCTGACACCGACGCTCGACACCATCGAGGCCTCGCTGCTGGCGTCGCCGCTGTGGGCGGTGGTCTTCGAGGCCGGGCCGGCTCGGGTCTACGGTCTGGTCGAGCAGCCATGACGCAGGCATCCTCGCTCGCCGGGCGTCGCACCACCGGGTTGTGGGGTCTGACCTACGTCGCAGTCGTGAGCGCCCTCCAGGTGAGCGCCATCGCACTCGAGATCGGCCCGCCGCTCCAGCCGCTGCTGTCGATCGTGTTCGTTCTCACCTGCCCAGGATTCCTGGTGCTCGATCTGCGCCGCCCAAACGACGCCGCCGCCAAGGTGATCATCGGTATCGGGGCGTCGCTTGCGGTCAACCTGACGATCGTTACGGTGGCGCTCGTCGGCAACCCCGGCTGGGTGGTCCCCGCCATCGCACTTGTGCTTGCCGGCATCGCCACCCTTCCCCGCAGACAGCTGCGGACCGTCGTCACCCGGGTCAAGGCACTCACCGCCGTGGTCGGGAATGGTCTGCCACGCGGCCCCCGAGCGCTCCCGGCCCCTGCCGAAGACTCCCCTGCCGCCGAGCCGGTGGCGCCAGAGCCCTCTGCTGCCGGGGTGGTGGCGCCGGACACCGAGGTGTTGCCGGAGCCGACAACGTCATCGGAGCCCGCGGCCACCACCGCCGAGCTCGTCACCGCACCGGGGACGCCCCCAGCAGAGAGCCCGGCTTCGCACCGGCAGAAGCCTCTCCACATCAACCTGGCGTCGGCCCCGGATCTGGCTGTCTTGCCGGGTGTCGGCGCCGAGATCGCCGCCCGCATCGTCGCCCACCGCACCACGAACGGGGCCTTCTCCCGCCTCGACGACCTGCTGGCCGTGCCCGGGATCGGTCCGGCCAGGTTGTCGTCGATCGCACGAGGTGCCACCATTGTGTTCGACACGTCGCAGAGAGACCGGCCAGGCACTGAGGAATGACGTGAGCTATCCAGACGTGACGGTTTCTGCCGTCATCCCCACCCGAGACCGACCGGTGCTATTGCGCCGCGCCATCGAAGGTGTCCTCGGTCAGGCCGGCGACGCCCTCGCCGAGGTGATCGTCGTCTTCGACCAGTCAGAGCCAGACACCACGCTCGAACGGCTCTCGACCGATATACCGATCCGGGTGATCACCAACACGCGAAAGCCCGGTCTCGCCGGCGCCCGCAACACCGGGATCGAGGCGGCCACCGGGACCTGGGTGGCCTTCTGCGATGACGACGACGCATGGTGTCCGGACAAGCTCCAGCAGCAGGTGAAGACGCTCGCACGCAACACTGACGCCGACTTCGTCGTCGGTGGCATCACCATCGCATACGGGGAGCGGCGCATCGATCGGCGCACCACGCTGCGCCAGCTCACCTTCAGGGACCTGCTCCGCAGCAGGGTGATGGAGGCGCATCCCTCCACCTTCCTGGTGCGCCGCTCGGCCATCCTCGATGCGATCGGGCTCGTCGACGAGGACCTGGCCGGCTCGTACGCCGAGGACTACGACTGGCTGCTGCGGGCCGCCAAGCTACGCCCCGTGATCGTCGCCGAAGGCGCCACCACCGTCGTCCGCTGGCACCAGAGCTCGTACTTCGGCAACCGGTGGGAGATGATCGACGAGGCGCTGGCCCACCTGGTCGCCAAGACACCGGAGTTCGCCGACGAGCCTCGTGGTCTGGCCAGGATCCTCGGGCAGCGGGCCTTCGCCCAGGCTGCCATGGGGAGGGGCGGCCAGGCGATGCACACCGCCGGACGGGCGCTCAAGCTCGACTGGCGTCAACTCCGCGTCTATGTGACGCCGGTCGTGGCCATGCGGCTCATCAGGGCCGATCGGCTCGTGAGGTGGGCAAACGCCGTTGGGCGCGGCTTCTGAGCCGGCCGGTTACGCACCAGGGGACAGACATGCACCGGGAGCCGTCCGATCTCTCGACGCTGGCACGCGGCGGTTCGCTGAGCTTCGCCGGTAGCGCCGCAGGTGCCTTGCTCACGATGGCGTTCGTCTTCGTCGTCACGCTGGGCTTCGGGGCGGACGACGGCGGGGCGTTCTTCGAAGCGATCGCCCTCTACAGCATCGTCATTGCCGCCGCCACGTTTGGCGCAGACACCGGGCTGGTGCGGTTCACGGCCCGCTTTCGCGCCATCGACGGCCGCGTCGGGTTGGCCAAGCTCCTGATCGTGGCACTCATCCCGGTGGCGTTGGCCGGCGCGGTGCTTGGGCTGGTTGGGGTGATCATCGCCCCAACGATCGGGAGCTGGCTCGGCGGGGAGAACCACGCCGATGTCGTGCAGGACCTGGTGACGGTGCTGGCGTTCTTCGTCCCCGTCGGCGCCCTCAACCTGGCCGTGCTTGGGACAACCCGCGGCTACGGCACCATGGTGCCGACCGTCGTCGCCGAACGGGTGGGGCGTCCGCTGGTCCAACTCGCCCTGGGCGCAGCCGCCGTGCTCGCCGGAGCCGGCGCAACTTGGCTGGCGGCGGGCTGGGCCACCGGCGTTGTCGTATCGCTTGCGCTTGGCGTGCTGTGGCTGCGGTCGCTGTGGCGCAGGAACGACACATCGGTGGGCGCCGAAGGTCAAGGCCGGTCGCTCGGTGCGCTGGCAAGCGAGTTCTGGAGGTTCACGCTGCCCCGCGCCTTCGCCTCGGTCTTTCGCGTTGCGGTGCTGTGGCTCGACGTCGTTCTCGTTGGTGCGCTGCTGTCGCCCAGTGCGGCAGCGATCTACACCGTGGCGACCCGCCTCCTCCAAGCGGGGTTCCTCGGCGTCGACGCCGTCGGCCAGGCGGTCGAGCCGATGTTCTCTTCGCTTCTGGCCGCAGGTCACGAGGACCGCACCCACACCCTGTACCAAGTGGCCACCGGGTGGCTCGTCGCCCTCACCTGGCCATTGTTCCTCGCCATGTGGATCTTCGCCCCTGCCGTGCTCGGGTTGTTTGGGAGCGAGTTCACCGATGCCGCCGGCGTGGTGGCGATCCTGGCCGGATCGGCGCTCGCGGGTAGCGGCTTCGGCCCGGTCGACGTCCTGCTGGTGATGGCGGGGCGCAGCGGGTGGAGCTTCTGGAACTCGGCGGCTGCCCTCACCCTCAACGTCGTGCTCAACCTGGTGCTCATCCCCGAGCTCGGGATCAACGGCGCCGCCATCGCCTGGGCGGTCAGTCGAATCGCCGCCAACGTGCTGCCGCTCGTCGAGGTCCGGTCGATACTCGGCTTTCACCCGTTCGGCGAAGGCTGGTGGGCGGCGGCCGCGGCATCGCTCGCCACGTTCGGGCTCGGCGGGGTCATCCTCCGCACCGTCCTCGGTGCCGAGATCGGTGTCTTTGGGATGTATCTCGTCCTCGCCATCGCCAGCTACGGCTGGCTGGTGTGGCGATGGCGCAACCGCCTGGATGTCGCCGCCTTCCGCCAGATCGTCGGCGGCCGGCTCGGCAGGGGGGGCCAGGTGACGACGTGACCCTCAGGCGGAGCGACGCCACCAAGCGGATCCGCCGGCTCGTGCGTGAGCCGGTGTGGGCCACCGCCAACGCCATCCTCCGACCGACGGCGTCGCTGCGGGTGCTCCCCGACTACCTGCTGATCGGCGGGCAGCGCTGCGGCACCACGTCGCTGCAGGAGGTGCTCACCCAACACCCCAACGTGACATCGGCCCGTCTGATGAAAGGCGTCCACTACTTCGACACCGCCTATCACCGCGGTCTCCCCTGGTACCAGACCCACTTCCCCACCCGCCTCCAGGCGGGGTGGACGCAGCGGAGGACCGGCTCCCCCCTGCTCGTCGGCGATGCGAGCCCCTACTACCTCTTCCACCCGCTGGCGCTCGAGCGAATCGCCAACGACCTGCCCGGGGTCAAGCTGGTTGCGCTGCTGCGTGACCCCGTGGAGCGCACCATCTCGCACTACAAGCACGAGGTGCGCCGCGGCAACGAGCCCCACCAGCTCGAGGCGGCGCTCGACCTCGAGCCGGTGCGGTTGGCCGGTGAGGCGGAGCGGATCGTCGCAGAGCAGCCTCGGTACAACAGCTTCCCCCACCAGACCTTCTCGTACACGGCCCGCAGCCGCTATGTCGACCAGATCCGCAGGGTGCGGTCGCTGTTCGGGGCAGACTCGGTGCTGATCCTGCAGAGCGAGACCTTCTTCGCCGACCCGGAAGCGGTCTACACCAGGGTCCTCGACTTCCTCGGTGCGCCGCACTGGCTCCCACCAACCTTCCCGCAAGAGAACGCCACCCCGGACAGCTCCGTACCCGAACGAGTGCGGGAGCGTCTCGTCGCCGAGTTCCGCACACCGAACGAGGAGCTGTTCACCCTTCTCGGGGAGCGCTTCGCATGGCAGTAGCCGTGGTTTCCGCCGACGTGTCGCGCTTGACCGCCGAGCTGTGGCGAGCCGGTGACGTGATACCCGCCACCAAGGGGAGCGCTCCGGGCGCCGGCTACGCCATCCACGGCCTTGTCTCCGCAAGAGGCGCCCTCGCCGTGCTCCCGCTCGAGCAACCGGTGGCGGCGGCCGCCGCCATGGTGCGCTGGACCGACGCCACCACCTGGGGCGACGCCGGGCGGCGGGCGGCGGCGTGGGTTGGGCTGCGCACCGGTCTCGCCGCCCCACTGGTGCGCCGCCGGGTGGCGCTGCGGGTCACGGGCGGCGACGGACCCGAGCCGGCGCTGAACGAGTACATGGCGGCGGCGGTGGGCGTCCCCCAAGCGACGGTCTCGGTGGCGTTTGGCTCGCCGCGACCCAACCAGAAGCCCATCGTGCGCATCCACGACACCGGTGGCGCAACCCTCGGGTATGCCAAGGTGGCATGGAACCCGCTCACGACGGCGCTTGTCGACACCGAGACCGCCTTTCTCGCCTCCGCCGCCTCCCGCACCCTTCGCCGCATCCGCATCGCCAAGGTGCTGCACACAGGTACCTGGGGTGGTCGCAACATCGCCGTTGTCGCACCCCTCTCCGGATCACCAGGCCTGCGCCGCACCACCCCGCCGGGTCCTGCCGTGCTCGAGGAGCTTGCCGCCCTCGGCGACGTCCACCATGCCAGCATCGCCGCAAGCTCGTACCGCACCGCGCTCCCGGAAAGGATCAAGACGCTCCCCCCACGGGCCGCAGCGGCGGCGCACGAGGCTCTCGCCGCCATCGACGCACGTTGGGCGGCGACAGACCTGCGCTGGGGCCGCTGGCATGGCGACTGGGTGCCGTGGAACATGCGCACCAGTGGCGACGAGGTGGTCGTCTGGGATTGGGAACGCACCGCCGACGGGGTCCCTGTCGGGTTTGATGCCCTCCACTACCGCTTCCACCAGGCCCTGGCGGGAACAAAGGAGAGCTCGATCACGGCGCTGCTCGGCGCCGCAGCCGCCACCACCCCAACGCTCAACGCCCTCGGTGTCGCCGAGGACGCAGTACCTGCCATCACCGCCCTCTACGCCCTCGAGATGCACCTCCGCTTCGGCGCAGAGGACACCGCTCGTGGCAGGGGTGTTGCCTGGCTCAACGGGTTGCTACCGGCCGCCACCGACCGGTTGGGCGGCTGAGGTTGTGTGATGACCCGACCACCGTCCCCGCCACCAGTCGATGTAGGCCGAGACGACGAATGTTGCGATAAACGCCTCCGTCGTCCTGCCAAGCCACGCCAGCAGCGGATCTGCGACGATGCCGTCGAGCAACCTGCCCTGGACCGCCACGGGCGCCGCCACCAGGAACGCATACCAGGCGGGCCGCACCCACCGCTGTCGGGACGGGGCAACCACGTCGTAGTAGAGCGGGACGAGAAGCATGGCCGCATACGCTTCGACGTTCACCTTGAGCCAGTCCACGACCGGCCCGCCGAGCAGATCGGCAACCCACGACTGCTGCGCCGCCACCGCCACCAGCACCACCGCGGCGTAGTAGACGGCCCGGGTCGCCGCCGGAACGACGGCGGCTCCGGTGACGGCGTGCCCACTGCGGCCGGGAAGGATGGCCCGCGACCACCCCAGGTACCCGCAGATGACGACCGCAGCGACAAACGCCTCCCCGAGCGTTGCGATCGCCGGCGCGAGTACGATGCCGGCTTCCTCGAGCAGCCCCGACTGCAGGGCGACGGCGGCAAGCACCACACCGCCGAACCACGTGGCCTGGCCGACCCAACGGCCATCGACGGGCGCCGTCGCTCCAGCCCCATCAGGGTCGGCGGGGGCGGCGAACACGTCCCAATACGCCGGGATGATCAGCAGCATCAGGTACGCCTCGTTGTTGCGGCGCAGCACAGACGTCAACTCGGTGCCGAGGAGCGTGGCAACGAACCGCTGGTGCACAAGCACGACACCGGCGAGTGCGGCGCCGTAGTAGACGATGCGACGGAGGAGAGGGGCTGGCATCTCAGGGCCCGGAGCGTAGCGGAGGGTCGTGCGGCGGCGGCATGGGGGCGTGCCGGGGTTACCGGGTACGCCGGCAACGGCGGGGAAACACGATGAGCAGACCCAAGATCCTCGTCATCGCCGGATGGGAGCGCAGCGGTTCCACCATCCTCGCCAATGTGCTCGGCAGCGCCGATGGGGTTGTCACGCTTGGCGAGATCAACAACATCTGGGAGCGGGGGTTCGGCGCCAACCTCATGTGCGCCTGTGAACGGCCGTTCAGCGAGTGTGCCGTGTGGCGACCGATCGCAACCGCCGCCTTCGACGAGGACCGGTCGGCGGTGGCCCGCCGCGCCGCCGCCGCCATCGCCCCGATGGGCAACACCTGGCTCATCCGCCGCCGGCTCCCCTGGCTCGGCCGCCACCAGACCGAGCGCAGCACGCCGTACGCCGAGTTGCTGGCACCGCTGTACGCCGCCGCCGGCGATGTCACAGGCGCCCGCGTACTCGTTGACGCCTCGAAGTCGCCGTGGCACGCCGCCGTCGCCTACAACCTCGACGAGTTCGAGGCGTACGTGGTGCACCTTGTGCGAGACCCGCGGGGTGTCGCTCACAGTCTCCGCAAGACGGTGCGCTACGACGCCGACGACACCAAGGACATCTACATGGACCGCCACGGCGTCACCAAGTCGTCGCTGGCGTGGGTCTACCGGAGCCGCCTGATCGAGTCGACGTGGCGGGACAAGCCGCGCTTCATGCTGCTGCGCTACGAGGACTTCGTCGCCGCACCTCGCGGCGCGGTGGCGCACATGCTGGAGTGGATGGGTCTGCCCGACCTCGATGTCCCATTCTCCGCAGAGGACGAGGTGGAGGTGCGTCTGTCCCACAACGTCTCAGGCAACCCCGTGCGCTTCCGCAAGGGCCCAGTTCGGCTCAGCAGCGACGAGGAGTGGCGCACCGCGCTCCCCCGAGCGACCGCACGGTACGTGAGGGCCATCACCTGGCCGCACATGCGACACTTCGGGTACGGCGCCTGACCCAGTCGCCGTTCCCGGCACCAGGACCGCGGCTATGATCCCGCCGACGGACGCGCCAGAGCTGGCGGCATTCGAGAGGTCGGCAGCGGCGAGATGGGGGGGCGAGAGGTGTCCGGAGGGACCGAGACAGCTATGACGCGTAGGTCGCTGCCGCAACGGCTCGCCCGACGAGCGGTGACATTGTGAGACGGGGCGCCCGCATCGCAGGCGGTGTCGCCCTGTGGCTTGGTGCGCTGATCGTCGGCTTCTACTTCTCGACGGGCTCGAACGGCGACACCGATGGTGAGACACCACCGGAGCTCGCCGGCGGAATCGTGACGACCACCACGGTTCCCGCGGTGGTCACAACACCGACGGCACCGCCGCCCATCGCCACGACGACAACGCTCGTTGTGACACCCCCCGCCACCGCCCCACCGACCGTCACCACCACCACCGCTCCGCTTGGTGACACCGCCGCCGTCGTCGCCAGCTTGGACAACGGAGTCTTCTCGCTGTCCGGTGTCGTCCCCGACGAGGCCATGGCGCAGCGGCTGGCGGCCGCCGCCGGGATCGTCTACGGGCCAAACACCGCAAACAATCTCGTGATCGCACCAGACGTCGCCGCCCCGCCCTGGCTGGAGGGGGCACCGAGGGCGATCACGCTGCTCCCCATCATCGGCGCCGGGTCGATGACGATCGACGACACCGGGGCCGAGGTCACCGGCACCGCACCAAACGAGCCCGCCCTCGCCGCATTCCAGCAGGGAGTGGCCGCAGCGCTTTCCGGCGCACAGGTGACGACCCACGTCACCGTCACCAACCTCGGATTCCCCCGCTTCAACGCCAGGCGGATCGGCGACACGCTCGTGCTCAGCGGCGAGCTCGCCAGCGAGGCGGCAAAGACCAACATCGTCAACGGTGCGATCGCCGTCTACGGCCAGGAGACCGTCGACGATCAGCTCACGATCGGCACCGAGCTCGACACACCATTCTGGACGTACACCATGCCGGGCGTCTTCCAGCTTCTCGCTCCCTTCCCCGACTACGAGATCAACATCGAGAACGGGGTGACCGGTGGAGCGCTCAACGCCGGGGCCAACTTCGAAAACGGCAGCTCCCAGCTGAAGCCCGAGACCCAGGCGCTGCTCGCCGTCGCCGTCGCCATCCTCACCCGTGACCCCTCACTTGGCATGGAGATCGCAGGCCACACCGACAGCAACGGAAGCGATGAGTTCAACCAGACGCTGAGCGAGGCAAGGTCGCAGTCGGCCGCCGACTTCCTCGTCACCGCCGGCATCGCCGCTGAGCGGCTCCGCCCCGTCGGCTACGGGGAGACAAGACCCATCGCCTCCAACGACACCAACGAGGGCCGGCAGGCCAACCGGAGGGTGGAGTTCAGGTTTGGCCCGCTCGCCCAGATCCTCGGTGGCTAGGCCACCCGCTGACTCTTCCTCGGACTCAACGGTGAGGCGGCCCTCCGTGACGCCACGAGACGTCCGTGATGCTGGCGATCCCGATGAGATCGTCGCCGGTGCGCACCGGGAGGTGGCCGGAGCCGGCGGCCACCATCCACCGCGCGGCATCGTCACCGCATCGACCTGGTGGTCGATGCGGTGCACACCTGAGCGGCGCCACCGACCGGCTTCTGGCCTCGACGACGCGGCCTCCACGACACGGCCGCCACGATCACTGACCGTCAGCCCCCGGCGCTCGCTCCCGGGCTTCTCCAGTCCGGCACGTCGGGGGCGTCAGGCTCGAGCGACCGCAGGAAGGTCACAACGGCATCGATCTGCTCCGAGGTGAGCGGTCCGCCGAAGTCGAGGGCGTATGCGCTCATCTGCGTCCCTGGTACGCCGACGGCGACCAGTAGACCGACTTGCTCGTCGTTGGCCGCGGTGAGGAACTGCTTGGAGTTGAGGGCAGGGCCTACCCCGCCCTCCCCGGAGACGCCGTGGCACGCCGCACAGTTGAGCTGGTAGATCGACTCCCCCTGCTGGGCGAGCGAAGCTCGATGTGACTCGCGGGCGGCGCCGCGATTGGCCGGCTCGGTGATGCGGTACAGCGGGAACGCCAACGCCATGAGCACCATGATGACAAGCCCGGCAGTCATCCACCTGTTGGTCGACGCCTCGAGCGCCGGATCCGGCGCACGCTCAGCCACCCTCGCTCCCTTCGCACGCCGGGCCACGGGCAGGCTCGTCTATGGTCGTCTCCCCGGGGGCCCGACCCGACTCGACCGTGCCTGTGTCGATCTCGACCAACCCGTCGACCACAGCCACCGGGTACCGATCCAGCCCGCGTGGCGCAGGGCCGGCCAGGTAGTCACCTGCCCGGTTGAACACCGATCCGTGGCACGGGCACTCGAAACGGCCGGATGAGGCGCAGTAGGGCACCCGGCACTTCAGATGGGTGCACGCCTCCGAGATCGCAACGACTTCGCCGTCGATCTTGGTGAGGTAGGCCCTGGCGGCCCGCACCTCGATGACGCCTTCCTCGGGGACGCTGTCAACGGGCACCGACCTGACCACCCCGCCGAAACCGGCCAGCGCCCCCGGTTGGAGCAGATCCCACGACGTCCACACCCCGGCGATGGCGATGAGCCCCGTGCCGGTCTTCCACGCCCTGGAGAGGAAGCGGCGTCGATCCATGTCTGTCACAGCTCACCGTGCCATTCTTGCCATGGCCACACCCAGCCCCAGTTGGGGCCGCGGAAGGCAAAGCCGACAAGGGTGAGGGCGACCCAAACCACCAGGAACACCGTGAACGTCGTGCGGGCCACTCGCCGCAGATTCGGGTTGAGGCTCGGGTTGCGATCGATGTATGGCAGGGCGACAAGCCCGATGATGATCGCCCCAGGGACAAGCACACCCGCCACGAGCGGGTGGAAGTGGGCGAGGAGCTCTTGGAGGGCGGCGAAGTACCACGGCGCCTTCTCCGGGTTGGGAGTGATGGTGGGGTTGGCGATCTCTCGCAGCGGTGCGTCGAAGACCAGGGCGATCAGCATCACCAAAGCCAGGATGGCGAGGGCGGCGACGGCGTGACGCACCAGCAGATGGGGCCACACCATGACCGGCTCGTCCGCGGCCAGCACCTTGCGGTCTCCCGCCGCAGGCTTGCCGGGGACGATGCCGAGCACCCTGGTGTGCTCGTCGAGGAGCCGCGGTTCACGGTCTGGCATCGTCTACCTCGTTCTCGGCCGTCAGCATGGAGTCCTTGCGCCAACGCCACAGGTGGAAGGTGACGACAACGACGACAAGCGTCGGCAGCACGGCGACGTGGAGCACGTAGAACCGCAGCAGGGTGGCGCTGCCAACGGCCGGACCACCGAGCAGGATGTCGCGCACCTGGTCACCGACCATCGGCACGTAGCCGGCCATCGAGGTGCCGACGGTGACGGCCCAGTAGGCAAGCTGGTCCCACGGCAGCAGGTAACCGGTGAACGACAGGAGCAGGGTGAGCACGAGGAGCACGACGCCGATGACCCAGTTGAACTCCTTCGGGGGTTTGTACGCCCCCCGGTAGAAGACCCTGCCCATGTGGGTGGCGACGGCCAGAACCATGAGGTGGGCCGACCAGCGGTGGATGTTGCGGATGTACTGCCCGAACGGCACCTGGGTCTGGATCGTCTGGATGTCGCCGTATGCGGTCGCAGGGGAGGGCACGTAGAAGAACATCAGGTAGATGCCTGACACCACGAGCGAGCCGAACAGCACAAGGGAGGCAACCCCGACAAACCAGGAGTAGCGGAACGTCAGCTCCTTGCGGCGCACCTTCACCGGGTAGATGTGCATCAGGAAGCTCGCCCAATGGGCTGCGGCGCGGTCGCGTTCCGTCACCCGGTCGGGGATGCGGAAGATGGAACGGCCGACCGTCGTGTCCCTGAGCCGGTCCATCACCTTCATGGCCACACCTTCATGCGAGGCCCCCCATCACCGGTTGTCTCAGCTGCAGCGGCACGCCGAGCCCCGTCCACACCGACATGGACAGCGCCTTCGTCGGGCAGCGCTCGATACACAGACCGCACCGAATACAGGCACGCTCGTCGAGGGTCAGCGCCGTGCCGCCTGGGAAGCCCGGGTCGACCTCCTCGGATGGGATCAGCGAGATGAGGTCGAGTGGGCACACGTCTGCGCACAGGGCACACAGCACGCACTTGTCGACGTCGAGCTGGATGTTGGCGAAACAGCGGAGACAGCGGGCCGCCTCGCAGCGAGCCTGCGCCTCGGTGAACCCCGTCTCGACCTCGGCGAGCCCGACCCTTCGATCCGTCTCGAGTGTCGGGACCGCCAGCCGCTGCACCCTGTCGTAGGTGTCGTCGAGACGATGGAACTGGCCGAGCTCCACGAGCTGGCCGGGGGGCTGACGCTCGTCGGCGCCGCCAAACGACTGGTGGATGCTGGCGGCCGCCCTGCGCCCATCGGCGATGGCGTCGATCAGTGTCCTTGGCCCCTTGGCGGCGTCGCCACCAGCCCACACCCCTGGACGCGAGGTGGCCCCTGTGGCGGCGTCGACCTGGATGGTGCGGCGCGGCGAGAACTCGAGGGCGTCGCCAACCGCGGCCAGATCGATCGCCTGTCCGATGGCGAGGATCACGGTGTCGCACTCGTGGATGTGGCGATCGGCGTCGTTGAATTGGGGGGCAAAGCGCCCGGTGGCGTCGAAGACCGAGAGCACCCCGATCGTCTCGAGCCCGATGACCTTGCCGTCTTTGGTGACGACACGCGCCGGACCACGTCTGTGGACGAACTCGATGCGCTCGTGCCTCGCCTCCTCAAGCTCGAACGGCGAAGCCGGCATCTCCTCCTCAGACTCAAGCGACACGACCGTGACCTGCTGCGCCCCTGTGCGGGCCGCGCTTCTCGCCACGTCGAGCGCCTCGGTCATGGCGCTGCGCTCCTCGACGGAGTCGAAGCTGTGTGCCGCTCGCGCCTCCTCGTATGCGGCGGCACGCAGCGCCGAGCGGGCGGCATCCATGGCGACGTCGCCACCTCCGACAACCACGACCCGCTCCCCCACGTCGACGGCAAACCCTTGGTTGACGTTGATGAGGAACTCGATCGCCTTGAGCACACCGTCGGCGTCGTGGCCTTCTATGTCGAGCCCGCGACCCAAGGTGGCGCCGATGGCGACGAAGACGGCGTGGTGGCGCCGCTGCACCTCGGCAAGGCTCAGGTCGCGACCGAGCTTGGTGTGGAGAAAGACCTCGACGCCTAGATCGACGATGGCGTCGAGCTCGGCCTGGAGCAGGTCACGGTCGAGACGGTACTCGGGGATACCGAGCTTCATCATCCCGCCGAGCTGCCCGGTCGCCTCGTACACGGTGACGCGGTAGCCGAGCCGGCGCAGATCGTGGGCACACGCCATCCCGGCCGGGCCGCCGCCCACGATGCCGACGCTCTCCGGCCGCTCCACCGCAGGCGGCGCTGCCACGTCGAGCCACGCCTTGCCCGCCTTCGCCTCGACCCCGTACTTCTCTGTGACAAACCGCTTCAGCGCCCTGATGGCGATCGGCTGGTCGATCTGACCACGGCGGCAGGCGTCCTCGCACGGAGCGGCGCACACCCTGCCACACACCGAGGCAAACGGGTTGGGGAGCCGGGCGGTGAGGTATGCGCCAAGGTCGTCGCCGTCGGCGATGGCGGCGACATATGCGCCGGCGTTGGTGTGGACAGGACAAGCGGCGAGACACGGGATGTTCTCGTCGTAGAAGTGAAGGGGTTCCATCAGAGGACGCGCTCTCGCTGGCCGCGGCGCAGCGCCCACAACCCGACACCGAGCGCACCGAGCCACAAGCCCGACCCGACGAGGTCCTGGACCAAGCGCGGCGCCCTGCTCACCGGTCCCCACTGCAACACGAGGCTGGGGACGACAACCGTTGCGACGACGAAGAACAGAAAGATGATGATCGCTTTCGACCAGGAGCGGATCGCGTCGAACTCGTGGCGGTCGTTGCGGATGAGCACACTTGGGACAACAACGAGGGCGGCGACGGCGAGGAAGGCAAGGAAGGCGACCGTCATGGTCACCACCGTCGCCAACGGCAGCTTGGTGCCGGCCAGATCCTCCGGTTGGGCGACCGGCTCGCCGGCGCCACCCGGCACCACGAGCCCCGCCTGGAGGTAGGCGATGACGGCGGCGACGTCGTCGTCGCTCAGCGTGGCAAAGGCGATCATGATGCCGCTGAAGGCGTCCGGGTCGGCGACGGCGGTGCTGCCGTTGCGTAGCACCTGCTCGACATAGCCAGCGTCATCGACTCTGGGGTTGTCCGTGAGCGCCGGGAAGGCGCCGGCAATACCGCCCCCGTCGGCCTGGTGACATGCGACACAGTTCGCCGCATAGACGTCTTGGCCTTGTCGCAACAACTCGGCGTCGCTGCCCCCTGTGGTGGCGTCGGTGGCGACGGCAACACCGGCTGCGAGCGCGGCGATGGCGAGCACCAGCACGGCGAGGACGGCGGTGCGGCGGATCAAGGAGCCCGCCCGGCAACGCATCTCACTCGCACGACGCCGATCGTAGGGTTATGGACCCCTCCAAGGCCCGGGCCTATGGTTGCGGGGGGTGGGGACTTTGGCCCTCTGTGGCCACGAGTTCCCGGCCACCAGGCTCTCGGCAACGGCGGCAACCGGGGAGGGAGGAGCATGCAAGACGACACCGGACCACAGGTACAGTTCGACGAGACGACGTTCAAGCCCACGGGCACGGTGGCCGTGGTTGTTCTCTTCGTCGTGATGCTCGTGCTCCTGTGGGCGTCGGTCTACCTTATCCTCCTCGCCAGGGGCGTGACCGTGTGAGCGACGCCGCACCGCCGACCGGTCAGCTGCCAGCCCACAGGGGTTTCATCGACCCCACCGAGCGCACCTGGTTCCGCTTCTCGCTGTTGCTCATGATCGGTTTCGCCATCGCCGTCGGTGTCGCCGGCTTCGGTCTTGGGTTCCAGGTTCCCGGCGACGAGGCGCGGGTCGACCCGCAGACGGTGGCGGACGAGCCGCCGTGGAGCGAGCGCATCGACAGCCCGGTGCGCAAGATCGCCCCAGGCGAGTACGACGTGTACATGATCGCCCGCCAGTTCCGCTACGAGCCGAACGCCATCACGGTGCCGGCGGGATCCACCGTCACCTTCTACGTCACAAGCGTCGATGTCCAGCACGGGCTCAAGATCCAAGACACGAACGTCAACTTGCAGATCGTGCCCGGCCAGGTGTCCAGGCTGACCGCCACCTTCGACGAGCCGGGTGTCTACCCGTTCATCTGCCACGAATTCTGCGGTCTTGGTCACGCCGGCATGTTCGGCACGCTTGTCGTCGAGTCCACGGACGGATGACGCCGTGCTGATCACAGAGCCGACCTATCAGGTGACACAGGCGGACAAGCGGTTCATCGGGCTCCACGTCTTCTTCGCCATCCTCGCCTTGGCGATCGGGAGCCTGTTCGGACCGCTCCAGGCGTTCGAGCATGCCGGTCTCGACCTCTACCCGTACCTCGAGCCGCTCCTCAAGTCCTACTACCAGGGGCTCACCCTGCACGGTGTCCTCAACGCCCTTGTATGGACCACGTTCTTCATCACCGGGTTCCTCACCCTCACCATCGTCAGGGGGCTGCAGCGCCCCCTCGCCCGCCCGATGGTCAACAAGGTGGGGTTCTGGACGATGGTGGTCGGGCTTGGCACCACGGCGGTCCCGCTGTTGCTCGACCAGGCGACCGTGCTCTACACCTTCTACCCGCCGCTCGAAGCGAGCGCGCTGTTCTACGTGGGGCTCACCCTCATCGTGGTGGGGAGCTGGATCGAGGGGTACGGGTTCTTCTTCACCTACCGGGCATGGCGCCGGGAGCACCCGAACGAGCGGACACCCTTCATCTCGTTCGCCGCCCTCGTCACCATGGCGCTGTGGCAGGGCGCAACGCTTGGTATTGCTGTCGAGATCCTCACCATGCTGCTCCCGTGGTCGCTCGGCTGGATCGACGGCGTCGACCCTGAGTTGGCCCGCACCTACTTCTGGTTCACCGGCCACCCGCTTGTGTACTTCTGGCTGCTACCCGCCTACCTGTCGTGGTACGGGATGCTGCCGCACCAGGTGGGAGGCAAGCTGTTCAGCGATGCCCTGGCCCGGCTTGCGTTCTGGCTGTTCCTGCTCTTGTCGATCCCCGTCGGCTTTCACCACCAGTTCACCGACCCCGGGATCCCCCAGGGCTGGAAGGTCATCCATGCCGCCCTCACCTACGGCGTGGCGTTCCCATCGCTGCTCACGCTGTTCACCGTTGTGGCGTCGCTCGAGCTTGGGGCCCGCAAGCGCGGCGGCACGGGTCTGTTCGGGTGGGTGCGCGCCCTGCCGTGGGGTGATCCGTCCGTGTCGGCGCAGCTCCTCGCCGGTCTGCTCTTCATGTTCGGCGGGATCGGCGGCATCACCAACGCCTCGTACAACGTCAACCTGGTCGTCCACAACACGGCATGGATCGTCGGCCACTTCCACCTGACGGTGGCGACCGCGGTCACGTTGTCGTTCATGGGCATCAGCTACTGGCTGGTCCCCTACCTCACCGGGAACCGGTTGTGGAAGCCGAAGTGGGCAGTGGCGCAGAGCTGGATCTGGTTCATCGGCATGATCATCTTCTCGAACGCCATGCACGTCGTAGGGCTGCTCGGCGCCCCGCGGCGCACACCGCTCGGGTCGGCGCCATACGTGCCGGAGGAGTGGGGGAGCCACCTGTTCCGGGTCGGGGTGGGAGGCGCCATCCTCTTCGTCGGCGTCGTGCTCTACGTGCTCATCATGGTACGGACGGCGTTGAGCCAGGACCGGCTGGGTCACGATGAGACGGTCGAGGTGCCTGTGGCCGATGCGCTACACGACCCGGCCAGCACCCCCGAGTTCCTCGACCGGTGGCGTCCATGGCTCATCGGGACGATCGCTCTTGTCTGGATCGGATACGCACCGCAGCTGCTGCACCTGGTGCTCAACATGCAGCTGACGTCACCAGGGTTCTGATGCGCCGCCCCCGGGCCGCCACATCGGCCGGCCAAGGTCAGCCGGCGACATCGTCGTTGGGAAACGCCTCCTCGGTGCCGACACCGTCGCTGCCGGCAACGGTGCGGGTCCCCACCAGGCTCCCGTCCGGACGCACCTCGAACACCGCCTTGCCGTGGACCGAGGGGTCGACACCGGATACGGTGGTCCACGTCACCTCGAGACGGTCCCCCGAGAGCGACCCTACGCCTTCCTGGACGCCGTTGGCGATCCACTGCAGGCGGTACTCGCCTGGATCGTCGCCGGTCTCGATGGTGAGATGGCCCGCATACTGTGCGCCGGCGGTATCGACGCCGTTGAGCACGTACGAGCCGACAATCGAGCCAGGCGTGGCGTCGTTGCCGCCGCTGAGCACACACGCCGGGAGCGTCATGCCCAGCGTTGCGATGAGGAGACCGAGCCGCACCCTGGTCACGACGCCGAGTGTATCCGGGGCCAACCGTGACGGACCACGCAGGGTCGCCCAACCGGCAACCGTGCCAGGGGTCTTCTTCGAAGAGGCCGGCTCGGTGGCGCACCGGACACCTGGCTGATCACACCGCCACGGTCATGGTGGTGGATCGCCACGGACACGTGGAGCCCGCCCTCCCCGCGGCACTGCGGCGGTGGACATCGCCGATGCCGACGCGCACCGGTGGGGTATCGTTGCACCCAGGGAAGAGGAGGTGGTAGGGCCGTGATCCGATCCGTCCGCATTGGGGTTGCGATCGCCGTCATCCTGAGCGGGTGCGGGGAGGACGGGGCGACGGCGCAAGCCGCGGTTCGGGCCGGCGACCTCACGGTGACAGACGTCTGGATGCGACCGACGCCGGACGCCCCCGAGACGGCCGCCATCTACATGACGATCGACAACGCCGGCGCCGACCCGGATCGCCTCGTCGCCGCAAACGCCGCCCCGTGCCCCACCACCGGGTTCCACGAGACCGTCGAGCAGGACGGCGTCGCCAGGATGCGGCCCATCGCCGGCGGCATCGCCGTTGCGCCAGGATCGACGGTCATCCTCGGGCCTTCCGGTATCCACGTCATGTGCTTTGATGTGACGGGTGAGCTGGCCGCCGGTGACTCTGTGCCGGTGGAGCTGACCTTTCAGTTTGCCGGTCCGATGACCGTCGAAGCCGCCATTCGCTCTGACCCGTGACAAGACCGGCCACCTGGGCGGCGGTCTACCGCCTTGACGCCCGTTGAGCGGCTCGGCATACTCGACGGTCCATGGACCGGCTCGCCAACACCCGCATCATCATCTCCTAGGGGCGCCACCGCTTGTGCGGTGTGTGCGCCCCAGACCCTCCGCCCGGCGGAGGGTTTTTCATTGCGGCATCACCTGAGGTATCGATGAGCAAGACCGTCGAGATCTACGACACCACGCTCCGCGACGGCACCCAGCAGGAGGGCATCAGCCTCACTGCCGGCGACAAGCTGAGGATCGCCCGTCTGCTCGACGACCTCGGGGTCGACTTCATCGAGGGTGGATGGCCGGGGGCCAACCCCAAGGACGACGAGTTCTTTGCCCGGGCCAAGGACGAGCTCCGTTTGGAGAGCGCAACGCTTGTCGCCTTTGGGTCGACCCGCCGCAGCGGGGCCCGCCCCGAGGACGACGCACAGCTGGCCGCCTTGCTCGGCGCCGGCACGTCGGCGATCTGCCTGGTGGGCAAGGCCTGGGACTACCACGTCGAGCACGCCCTGCGTACCAGCCGCAACGAGGCGATCGCCATGGTGGCCGATTCTGTCGCCTACCTGCGCTCCCAGGGTCGCCGCGTGTTCTTCGACGCCGAGCACTTCTTCGACGGCTACCGCAGCAACCCAGACTTCGCTGTCGCCGTGCTCGGAGCCGCCAAGGACGCCGGCGCCGAGCGGCTCGTGCTGTGCGACACCAACGGCGGGTTTCTCGCCCACGAGGTGCAGCGCATCGTCGCAGAGGTCACTGCACGGGTCCCAGACGGAACCTTCGGCTGCCACTTCCACAACGACTCGGGGATGGCGGTTGGCAACTCGATCGCCGCCGTGCTCGAGGGCGTCCACCAGGTGCAGGGATGCGTCAACGGCTACGGCGAGCGCACCGGGAACGCCGACCTGTGTTCGGTGATCCCAAACCTGTCGCTCAAGATGGGGTACACCACCATCCCGCCCGACCGGCTACCCCGACTCACCTCGGTCTCGCACCACATCGCCGATGTGGTCAATCTCACCCTCGACCCCCACCTCCCGTACGTCGGGGCGTCTGCGTTCACCCACAAGGCCGGGCTGCACACCTCGGCGCTGGCACGTCGCCCCGACGCCTACGAGCACCTGTCGCCCGACACGGTGGGCAACGCCACCCGAGTCGTCGTCTCCGAGCTGGCCGGGCGATCCACCGTGCTGGCCAAGGCCAGCGCCCAGGGTATGTCGCTGACCAACGAGGCGGCGCAGGCGGTGGTCGACCGCATCAAGGAGCTCGAGCACCTCGGGTACCAGTTCGAGGCCGCCGACGGGTCTTTCGAGCTGCTGCTCCGCGAGGCGCAGGGGTGGAAGCAGGGGTTCTTCTCGCTCGAGTCGTACCGCGTGTTCGTCGAGCATCGCTCCGGCGAGGTGGTCGCAGAGGCGACGGTGAAGGTGCACGTCGGCGACGAGCGCATCGTCAGCACCAGCGAGGGCGACGGGCCGGTGAGCGCCCTCGACCGAGCGCTGCGCAAGGCGCTCGCCGGGCATTACCCCGAGATCGATGGCATCCGTCTCACCGACTACCGGGTTCGGGACCTCGACTCGTCAGACGGCACGTCGGCGAGGGTGAGGGTGCTCGTCGAGCATTCCAACGGTGACGAGGTGTGGGACAGCGTCGGGGTTCACGAGAACATCATCGACGCCTCGTGGAAGGCGGTCGTCGACGGTCTCGTCGTTGGCCTGCTGCGGGCGAGCGAGGCTGCGCCGTCCGACCCGTCGTGACGCCGCGATCTGCGACAATCGCCTGGTGAAGCAGCCGCCAAGAGACCTCGATGCGGCGAGGGCCGCGGTGAGCGCCCTGGAGCGCACCCAGGATGCGTCGGCGTTCATCACCTACGAGATCGCCGTCCATCTCCCCTTCGATGCGCTCGGATCGTTCAAGACACTGCTCAAGCGCTTCTTCTCGACCGAGCCGTGGACCGAGGACGACACCGCCGCATTGAGCGACCTGGTGACCCCCGCCGTCGTCGCCGGCTGGTGGGAGCACGACCTCGACGGGCTGGCGCTGGCGCATGGCATCCGCAACGGCAGATACGTCATCTGGGTGACCGGGGCCGCCGGGGCCGCACCGTCGCTGTTCGACCAGGTGTTCTCGGGCCCTGTGATCCCCGAGCCGACGCCACACCCCCGCAAGGTGAAGTTCAACGTTGGCGGGACGCCGGCACCTGGCCTGTGGTTCCGCCGCACCGACGGCGCCCCTGATGATGTGAGGGTGGCGAGGCTGTTCGCAGAGGCAGACGTCACCGATGTGATGGTGGCAGGCGACTTCGTCACGGTCGGTCTTGAGCGCAGCGCACGGTGGGAAGACCGCCTCGCCCCCATGTTGGAGTTGGTCACCGGTCTGTTCGCCACGGGCGAGATCTCTGACGCTCCCGAACGCACCAGGGAAGAACTGATGCGCGAGGCGGGTCGGGTGCATCTCGGCGTGCGGCCGTCGGAGCTGCACCTTCTCGACCCTGACGTCCCTGAGGAGCGGGGGCGGCTGCAAGAGGCGCTGGGGGCAGCCGACCCACGGTTGCGCCGGGTCGCCGTGGCCGTGCTGTCCGAGTCGACCGAGGCGCCGGTCCGAACCGAGGCGCTGCGCACGGGCTTTGCCGACGAGGCCCGCATCGTGCGCCGCAGCGCCGTCGACGCCGCCGCCGACCTGGGGGACGAAGAGCTGCGGCCGCTGTTCGAGCTGGCGTTGCGCAACGACGACGCCTGGATCCGCTGGAAGGCGGTGCGCGCCATCGGCGATCTCGGTGTCGGTGGCAGCCGGGATGCGGTGGCGGCGCTGGCAGACGATCCCGACTTCCAGGTCCGCTTCGAGGTGCAGCGGGCGCTCCGCCGGTGAGGGCGCCAGCCGGGCGCCGTAATGGGCAGATGGGCGGTGATCGCGGCGGGCGAGCGTAACCAGTCATGCGCCGGCGCGAACCTCATCACCACGTGCTCGGTGCCGGGCTTCCCGGCGGCGGGTCGATCTACGCCACGGTCAATTTGCACTACGCCGGTAGTGAAAATACGCTCGCAGCGCACTGCCACCACCCCCCCAGACCCCCGAGGACCCGAAGCATGATCCGTCGCAGCATCGTCGCCATCCTCGTCGCCGCAGTTGTCGCCGCCGCATGCGGCGGTGACGCCGCTCCGCTGACCATCTACTCGGGGCGGAGCGAGGAGTTGGTGGCCCCGCTCATCGAGCAGTTCTCCACCGCAACCGGGATCGAGGTCGAGATTCGCTACGCCGATAGCGCCGAGCTGGCGGCGACGATCCTGGAGGAGGGGGACAACTCCCCCGCAGACGTGTTCTTCGCCCAGGACCCGGCCTCGCTCGGTACGGTCAAGATCGCCGGGCTGCTCTCGACCCTCGACGAAGCGCTTGTCGCATCGGTGCCGGCCCGGTTCGCCGACATCGACGGCGCCTGGGTGGGCGTCTCTGGCAGGGCTCGGGTCGTCGTATACGACTCCACCAAGGTGGACGCGGCCACACTGCCGGACACCGAGGACGGGTTCACCGATCCGGACTGGCTGGGGAGGGTGGCGATCGCACCGACAAACGGGTCGTTTCTCGCCTTTGTGGCGGCGAAGATCCTGCTCGAGGGCGAGGAGGCCGCGACCGACTGGCTGCGGGCGCTGGCGGCCGGCGGCGCCCCCACCTTCGAGAACAACGCTGCAATCGTGGCCGCCGTCGACGACGGCCAGGTGGACGCTGGCCTCGTAAACCACTACTACCTGTTCCGCCGCATCGATGAGGAGGGCGCCGACGTGGTCGCCGCCAACCACTTCCTCACCGGGGGGAGCGCCGCCTCACTGGTGATGCCGGCGGGGGCCGGGATCCTCGCATCCTCAGACAACGCGGCCGATGCGACCCGCTTCATCGAGTTCCTCCTCTCCGAGGAGGCGCAGCGGTACTTCGCCGACGAGACCTTTGAATACCCGCTGATCGCTGGGGTCGAGCCCAGTCAGGGTCTGCCGCCGCTCGACTCATTGACGACCCCCGAGCTGTCGCTGTCCGATCTGGCGACCGTGCTCGACCGGGCCACGGACCTCGTCGCCGAGGCCGGCTTGCTGTGAGCGCACCGGCCGGCGACCCGGCGGCGCCGGCTCCAGCCATCGCCTCCAGGGCGGGCCGGCTGCCACGCCGCGGCCCCGGCGCCCCACGCTGGATGTGGGTGCTCGGTTTCGCCGTTGTGACGCCGGTGCTGTTCCCCATCGGCTCGCTCGTGCTGCGGGTGCTGGGGGCAGGCGCCGGGGCGTGGGAGACGCTCGCCACCGGCCGCACCCTCAGCCTGCTCATCCGCTCCGTGGTGTTCACCGCCGCCGTGACCGTCACCGCTGCCGCCATCGGGATCGCATCCGCCTGGGTCCTGGTCCGCTCAGACGTCGCCGGTAGCCGCACCTGGACCGTGCTGGTGTCGCTGCCGCTCGTCATCCCCTCATACGTGCTGGCGCTCTCGTTTCTGTCGCTGTTCGGACCGCGCGGTCTGCTGGCCGACGTCAGCGGCCTTGCCTTCCCCTCGATGACGGGCGGCTTCGGGGCCTGGGTCACCCTGACGCTGTCCACCTACCCATACGTGTTCCTGGTGGCCCGAGCGGCCATGCGCAACGTCGACCATTCGCACGAGGAGGCAGCCCGTTCGCTCGGCGCCAGCCCATGGCGGGCGTTCCGCACCGTGGTGTTGCCACAGGTGCGCCCTGCGGTCGCCGCGGGGTCGCTGCTGGTGGCTCTCTACACGCTGTCCGACTTCGGCGCCGTCTCGCTGATGGGGTTCGACGTGTTCACCAGGGTCATCTACGCCCAGTACCAGGGACGGATCGACCGGACACCGGCGGCGGTGCTGGCGCTCGTGCTCATCCTCCTCGCCCTCCTCGTTGTGTGGGGGGAGCAGCGCACAAGAGGTCGGGCGGCGTACTTCGGCTCCCGCCCGAGACGGGCGGCGCCGATGGTGGCGCTCACCGGCCGGGTGCGGCTTGCTGCCAACGCCGGTCTCGGCGCGCTTGTCGGGGTTGCGCTCGTGCTGCCCATCACGGTGCTCGTCGCCTGGCTGGCGAGAGGGATCGCCGCCGGTCAGGTGATCGACATGCGGTGGGGCGCCGTGGCCGGGTCGATCACCGGTGCGGTCGCCGCCGCCCTCCTCGCCGGGGCGGCGGCGCTCCCGGTCGCCGTGCTCGCCGTCCGCCACGACAGCCGGGCCAGCCGCTGGCTGCACCGGGCGGTGTACGTCGTGTTCTCCCTCCCCCACATCACCGTGGCACTGGCGGTGGTGTTCTTCGCCGCCAACTACCTGGGTGGCCTCTACCAGTCGTTGTCGCTGCTGGTCGTCGTGTACGCCACGCTGTTTCTCGCCCAGGCGACGAGTGCGGGGGAGGCCACCCTGCTCCAGGTGAACCCCAACCTCGAGGAGGCGTCGCGGGGTCTCGGCAAGGGTGCGCTCCCCACCCTCAGGCTGGTGACGTTCCCGCTGATGTGGAAAGGGTTGCTCGCCGGCGGCGTGCTTGTGTTCCTCACGACGATGAAGGAGCTGCCGGCAACGCTCCTGCTCCGCCCGACGGGGTTCGACACGCTTGCGGTGAGGATCTGGAGCACGACCACGGACCTGTTCTACGCCCGCGCCGCCGCCCCGGCGCTGCTCCTGCTCTTGGCGTCCGCCATCCCCATGTATCTTCTGGTCATCCGGCCCCGCCGCCTCCCGTGACCGCACCACACGCCTCTGCCATCCACTGCCACCGTGTCACCAAGCGCTTTGGTGCCGCGGTGGCGCTCGACGACTTCGAGCTCAGCGTCCCGGCAGGGGCGATCCTGGCGCTGCTCGGACCGTCGGGGTGCGGCAAGACGACGGCGCTGCGTGTCGTGGCGGGCTTCGACCGACCAGACGCCGGATCGATCGAGATCGCCGGCCGCACCGTCGTCGACGACACGATGAACCTGCCTCCTGAGCGGCGGCGGGTCGGGATGGTGTTCCAGGAGTACGCCCTCTTCCCCCACATGACTGTCGCAGGCAACGTCGCATACGGTCTCGGGCGGGGTTCGGATGCCAGGGTAGCCGACGTGCTCGAGCTCGTCGGGCTTGCCGGTCTCGGCGCCAGGATGCCGCACGAGCTTTCTGGCGGCGAGCAGCAACGCGTCGCCCTGGCCAGGGCGCTCGCCCCCGAGCCAACCGTGGTCCTGCTCGACGAGCCGTTTTCCAACCTGGACGCCTCGCTGCGGGACAGGATGCGCCGTGACGTTCGGGCCATCCTCTCCGAGGCGGTGGCCACCGCCATCTTCGTCACCCATGACCAGGAGGAGGCGCTGGCTATCGCTGACATCGTCGCCGTGATGCGCAACGGCCGGGTCGGTCAGGTGGGCACCCCCCACCAGGTGTACCGCAGACCGGCGTCGCCGTGGATCGCCCAGTTCGTCGGTGAGAGCGAGTTCTTCGCCGGGGTCGCCGGTGTCGGCCATGTCGCAACAGAGCTCGGCACGTTCCCCCAGTTTGGCGAGCTGCGTGGCGACGTCGAGGTGATGATCCGCCCGGAATGGGTGCATCCGACCCCCTCGACCGAGGGCGCCGCACTCGTTGTCGACCACGAGTACTACGGCCACGACCAGCTGCTTGTGCTCGAACTGCCAAGCGGGCGACGGATCGCCGCCCGCATCGGCAGCAACCGCCTCCTGGCCACCGGCGACCGAGTCGACATCGGTATCGACGAGGTGGTGGTGTTCCCCAAAGGGGACGCCGTGAACGGACCCAGGGCGGGTCACACACCCAACGTCGGTGGCCGGTAGCCGACGTTGGCCTGGAGCTTGCGCATCCCGGCGAGCCAGCGGTCGTAGTCGGCGGCCTTGCGGGCGAAGAAGGTGGCAACGTCAGGATGGGGCAGGATGAGGAAGCGCTCATCGCGCAACCCGGCAACGACGACGTCGGCGACCTGCTCTGCGCTGATGGCCAAGCTGTGGACCCACTGCCGCATGTCGCCTCCCTCATCGAACAGGTCGAGCATCGGTGTTGCGACAAACTGGGGACAGAGACAGGACACCCGTATCCCCCTGTCGCCGTACGTCATCGACAGCCACTCCGCCAGCGCCACGACGGCGTGCTTCGTCACCGAGTATGGGGCGGCCCCGATGTTGGTGAGCAGCCCGGCCGCCGATGCGGTGTGGAGCAGGTAGCCCTCACCCCTGGCCAGCATCGACGGTAGCACCGCCCTGGCGCCGTACACGTGGGACATGACGTTGATCTCCCAGGTGCGCCGCCAGGTCTCGCCGTCGACCTCGACCCCGCCTCCGGTGGCGACACCGGCGTTGAAGCAGAACAGGTCGATTGGTCCAAGGTCGGTCTCGATGGCGGCGACGGTTGCAATCGTGGCGGCGGCGTCTGCGACGTCGAGGGGGAAGGGGTGGGCGCCCAGATCGGTGGCGGCGCCGGCAAGCGCAGCTCCGTCGATGTCGGCGGCGGCGACCTCGGCCCCCAAGGCGACAAAGCGAGCCGCCAGCGCCCTCCCGATCCCGCTGGCGGCGCCGGTCACGACGGCGACCTTGCCCGACAGCTCCACGAGGCTCCTCTCCCAGGTGCGGCCGAGGTTAGAGCCGGCCCGGTAACGTCACCACCATGACCACCGGATACCACATGAGCCCTGACGAGTTCCGCCGTCACGGGTATGCCATGGTCGACTGGGTGGCCGACTACCTGGCGTCGGTGGAGGACCGATCCATCAACGCTGCCGTGAGACCTGGCGAGATCCGCGCCAAGCTCCCTGCGGCCGCCCCGGAGCAGCCCGAGCCGTTCGAGGCGATCATGGCCGACCTCGACGCCATCGTCATGCCGGGGATCACGCACTGGCAGTCCCCGGGCTGGTTTGCCTACTTCCCGGCCAACTCGTCACCACCTGCGATCCTCGGCGAGCTGGCGGCGGCGGGGCTCGGGGTCCAGGGCATGGTGTGGGCCACCAGCCCGGCCTGCACCGAGATCGAGAACGTGATGGTCGACTGGCTGGTCGACCTGCTCGGTCTCCCCTCCACCTGGAAGACCACAGGACCGGGTGGGGGCGTCATCCAGATGAGCGCATCGGACGCCACCCACACCGCCCTCGTCGTCGCCCGCCGTCGCACCGCAGCCGGCGGGGTCGATGGCGACACCGCCGTCGCCTACGGCTCGACCCAGGCGCACTCGTCGTTCGAGAAGGGCGCCAGGGTGGCCGGGTACGAGCACATCCGCCTCGTGGACGTCGACGACAACCTTGCCCTCGACCCCGTTGCGTTGCAGCGGGCGATCGCAGCAGACAGCGCCTCGGGTCTGACCCCTGTGTTTGTGACAAGCGCCGTCGGCACCACTGGGACGACGGCCGTCGACCCGGTGCGCCGGATCGGCGAGATCGCCCGCAGCCGTGGCATGTGGCACCACGTCGACGCCGCCTATGCGGGGACGGCGATGATGTGCCCCGAGTTTCGCCACCACCAGGACGGGTTGGAGCTGGTCGACAGCTACACGTTCAACCCGCACAAGTGGATGTTCACCAACTTCGACTGCAACGTCTTCTACCTCGCCGACCGCAGCGAGCTGATCGACACCATGAGCATCCTGCCCCCCTACCTGCGCAACCCGGGGACAGAGTCCGGCGAGGTGATCGACTACCGGGACTGGCATGTCCCGCTCGGGCGGCGGTTCAGGGCGCTGAAGCTGTGGTTCGTCTTGCGCAGCTACGGGGCGGCCGGTATCCGTCACCACGTCCGCCGCCACGTGGCGCTGGCAAGGGAGCTGGCGGATCGGATCGCCGCCGACCCGCGGCTGGTGTTGGTGGCCCCTGTTCCCTTCGGGCTGGTGTGCTTCCGCCACGTGGCAGGCGATGCGGCGACGGGGCACATCGCCGCCGGTGTCAACGGCTCAGGGTTCGCCGCGGTGACGCCGTCCCGGGTGGGCGATCAGGCCTTCATCAGGGTGTCGATCGGCCAGACCCACACCGAGCAGCGCCACGTCGACCGGCTGTGGCGGCTCATCGACGAGCTGGCGCCACCCGCCTGAGCCGGGCTCAGTGGGGCGTGCCCCGCACAACGGCGAGCAGCTGGCGCACCATAAAGGCGGTGGCGCCCCACAACGTTCCCTCTGGGAAGTCGTAGAACCAGAGCGGGGTACCCATCCAGTCGGCGGTGCGCCAGCGTGACTCGTCGAGCAGCTCGGCGATGGTCGGTTCGAGGATCACCTCGACCTCGCTCGGGTCGGGGACGAGCACCTCGGTACGCCCGATGCGGGCAACCACCGGGATGATCCAGTTGTCGCGGTCGCGCGTGGTGACAGGATGGAGGCCACCGATCACCTGCACTTGTTCGGCGGGCAGCCGGACCTCTTCCCACGCCTCGCGGATGGCGGCCGCCACCGGCGACTCCCCTGGCTCGATCCGACCCCCGGGGAACACGATGTCTCCGGGATGGGTACGCATGTCGGTCGGCCGTTTGGTGAGCAGGAGGCGGACCATCCCGGAGGCGTCCGGGTACAACGGCACGAGGACGGCGGCCCGCGCCACACCTCCGGGATCGACCGGGGGCAGGGTGCGCAGCTTCGTCCAGATGTCCGGCATCGCCGCGACACTACGCATGAACGCAAATGTCGGCACCCGATGACATCGCCAAGAGTGCGACACCGGCGATAGTCTCCCCTGGATGACCCCCCCGCTCAGCACCGTACTGCACACCCCTCGGTTCACCCTGCTGCCCTTCAGACGCCGCGACGTCGGGCCGGTCCACGACGCCGTCATCGCCTCGCTGCCCGAGCTCTCCGCCTACCTGCCGTGGGCCAACGAGCACTACAGCCGGGCCGTCAGCCAGCAGTTCGTGAGGGAGTCGAGCGGTGCCTGGCAGGAGGGCCGCGCCTACGACTTCGCCATCCGGCGCGACGCCGAACCCGACTACCACCTCGGCAACGTCTCGGTGTGGCACACCTCGCGAGCCAATGCCGTAGGCGAGGTCGGTTACTGGGTACGCACAGACGCCACCCGTGCCGGGATCTGCACGGAGGCGGTGGCCCGCATCCTGCGGTTTGGCTTCGAGGAGCTCGCCATGCATCGCATCGTCGTCAGGATCGCCGTCGGCAACCGGCCATCGGAGCGCGTCGCCGAGAAGCTCGGCTTCCGGCTCGAGGGCACGTTGCGCGAAGACGTTCGGGTGGGCCCCCGCTCGTTGGACCACACCATCTGGGGGCTGCTCGACCGCGAGTGGCGCACCGAGCAGGTACGGTATCGCACCGAGGCGTGGATCTGAAGGTTGGGAACCGGCCGGGTGGCCGCCAGCGTTCCAGTTACCGGAGCAGACACCCGCCCGCCTATCGTCCTCACACTTCCCATGACCCAACGCTCGCTGCAGATCGTCCAACAGCTCCTGATCGCGGCGGTCACCGTGGTCCTTGCACTCGTTGTGCTTGCGGCGTTTCTGCGGGTTGTGCGACCGGCTGACCCGGATGCGCTCGCCAGAGCCGCCGCCGCCAGGGCCACCACAACGACGCTGGCCTCGGTGCCCGTCATTCCTGCGCCACCCGCCGCCGAGGGAGAGCCGGCGTCGGCCTCGACGACGATCGCCGGAGCAGATGCCCTACCGTGTCGCGAGGAGGCTCCGGCGACCGGCGCCGGCACCGTGCTGCGGGTCTACTTCAGCTGCAACCCCTCGACCTTCCCCACCGCTTCGTCGTTTGTCTACCGGGTGGTCCCAGACACCAGCCTTGTGCTCACCGCAACGCTGCAGGAGCTGGTGACTGGCCCTGATGACGACGAGCGGAAGCTCGGCTTCGTGTCGTTCTTCTCGCAGAACAGCTCCGACGCCTTCATCGGCCTCGATCTCGCCGGCGGAAAGGCCACCATCGATCTGCGAAATCTCGGCAGCATCCCCAACGTGTCCACGTCGTCGGGGTCGCAGTTCCTCATGGCCGACCTCAACGCCAACGTGTTCCAGTTCGACACCATCGACGCCGTCGAGTACCGGCTCGAGGGGAGTTGCGAGGCCTTCTGGGGGCTGCTCCAGGGAGATTGCCACGTGGTGACGCGCCGCGACTGGGAGCGCCAGGTGGCGGCGTGGCAGTCGGATGGCTGAGGGCGTCTGACCGACCACCCGATGCGCGAACTCGCCGCAGAGACCGTTCTCGATGCGGCGATGTCAGCCGGTGGTGAGAAACGGGTCGGGGGGCGCCGGATGGCGCCCCCCGACCGGTGGGTCACATCATGTCCATGCCGCCGCCACCGTGGCCGGCAGGCTCATCCTTCTTCTCCTCGGCGACGAGCGCCTCGGTGGTGATGAGGAGCGCAGCGACGGATGCGGCGTTCTGAAGGGTGGAGCGGGTGACCTTGGCAGGGTCGATGATCCCTGCGGCGATCAGATCCTCGTACACCCCGGTCGCCGCGTTGAAGCCGTTGGCGGCCTCGATTGAGCGCACCTTGTCGACCACGACTCCGCCCTCAAACCCGGCATTGGCTGCGATCTGGCGCAGCGGCGCCTCGAGCGCGCTCTTGACGAGCTGGCGGCCCGCCTTCACGTCTTCGGAACCACCGCGCAACTTGTCGACGGCATTGCCCGCCCGCAGCAGCGCAACGCCGCCGCCTGGCACGATGCCTTCCTCGACCGCCGCCCGCGTCGCCTGGATGGCGTCCTCGATACGGTGCTTCTTCTCCTTGAGCTCGACCTCCGTGGCAGCGCCGACCTTGATGACGGCAACCCCCCCGGCGAGCTTGGCGAGGCGCTCCGCCAGCTTCTCACGATCCCAGTCCGAGTCCGAGTTCTCGATCTCGCGACGAATCTGGCTCACCCTGGCGGCCACGTCGGCGTGCGACCCGCCGCCCTCGACGATGGTGGTGTCGTCCTTCGACACAACAACCTTGCGGGCCCGGCCCAGCAGGTCGACGGTCACCCCGTCCAGCTTGAGCCCGACCTCCTCCGAGATCACCTGGGCGCCGGTGAGGATGGCGATGTCCTGCAACATCGCCTTGCGGCGCTCGCCGAAGCCGGGCGCCTTTACCGCCACCGAGCTGAAGGTGCCGCGGATCTTGTTGACCACAAGCGTCGCCAGGGCCTCACCCTCCACGTCCTCGGCGATGACCAGCACCGGCTTGCCGGTCTGCATCACCTTTTCGAGCACGGGGAGCAGGTCCTGCACCGACGAGATCTTCGAGTTGACGATGAGGAGGTACGGGTCCTCGAGCACCGCCTCCTGCCGATCCGCATCGGTGATGAAGTACGGCGAGATGTAGCCCTTGTCGAACTGCATTCCCTCGGTGAACTCGAGCTCGACGCCAAACGTCTGCGAGTCCTCGACCGTGATCACACCCTCGTTGCCGACCTTCTGCATCGCATCGGCGATGCGCTCGCCGATGGTGCCGTCGGCGGCGGAGTTAGCCGCCACGTATGCGATCTGATCGTGCGCCGTGGAGTTCACCGGGGTCGCCATCTCGCCGATGGCCTCGACCACTCGAGTCACCGCCTCCTCGATCCCCCGCTTCATCTCCATCGGGTTGGAGCCGGCGGCGACGAGCCGCAGCCCATCCCTGACCATCGCCTGGGCGAGCACCGTCGCCGTCGTTGTGCCGTCGCCGGCGACCGTGTTTGTCTTGTCGGCGACCTCACGTGCGAGCTGGGCACCCATGTTTTCCCACGGGTCGTCGAGCTCGATCTCCTTTGCGATCGTGACGCCGTCGTTGGTGATCGTGGGGGCGCCCCACTTCTTGTCGAGTACCACGTTGCGGCCCTTCGGGCCGAGCGTCACCTTCACCGTATCGGCCAGCTTGTCGACGCCGGCCTGCAGGCCGCGCCGCGCATCCTCGCCGAACCTCAGTTCCTTCACAGCCATGTGTTCGTCTCCTCCTACGCCAGAACGGCCAGCACGTCGCGGCCAGAGAGGATGAGGTAATCCTCACCCTCGACCTTCACCTCGGTGCCGCCGTACTTCGAGTAGAAGACGAGATCACCGACGGAAACGTCGAGCGGTATGCGCTCGCTGCCACCCTCGTTCCAGCTTCCCGGTCCTACGGCAAGGACCTCACCGAGTTGCGGCTTCTCCTTGGCGGTGTCCGGAATGACAAGGCCGCTGGCCGTCCTGGCCTCGGCCTCCTCCTTGGGCTTGACCACAATGCGGTCGCCCAGGGGCTTCAGGTTCATGTCGACGCCCTCCTTGGGTCGAGAGGCGATTAGCAGTCGCTACACGCGAGTGCCAGATCGTAGCACTCCTCGGAGTGGAGTGCTAGCGGACAGGGGGCGAGAGTGCCAACCGCCGTGCCGCCGACGACGCTAGCCGAGTCTCCGACCGGGCTCGATGTCGCTGCGCCACGGCGTCTCCCGACCTGCGTCAAGCCAGAACCCTGCGGCGGCGGCGATCATCGCCCCGTTGTCTGTGCACAGCTCCGGCGTCGGTAGGTACAGGTCGACGTTGTGGGCGTCCGCCTCCTCGGCCAGGTGCTGCCGCAGCCGGCGGTTGGCAAGGACGCCGCCGCCACCGGCGACCACCCTGACGCCGGTGTGACGCACGGCATTGAAGGTCTTCTCGACAAGGGCATCGACGATCGCCTCCTGGAGCGAGGCGGCGACATCGGGGAGCGGCGGCACCTCGCCAGCCGCCTTGGCCCTCTCCAGATGGGTGGTGACCGACGTCTTCAGCCCGGAGAACGACAGATCGAAGGGCCGGTCGCGCAGCGCCCTCGGGTACGCGATGGCGGCGGGGTCGCCACCCTCTGCGGCGCGGTCGATCGACGGCCCACCCGGGTACCCCAGCCCCATGAACCGAGCGAGCTTGTCGAACGCCTCGCCTGCGGCATCGTCGACGGTGGCGCCGAGCACCTCGTAGTCGCCCCAGCGCCGCACGTGGACGATCTGGCTGTGACCGCCCGAGGCAAGCAGCACGACCGCGGGCGGCGCGTAGCCGGCGTGCACCAACCTCGGGGCGAACAGGTGTCCCTCCATGTGGTCGACACCGATGAAGGGCTTGCGCAGCGTCCACGCCAACGACTTGGCGAAGGCGTACCCGACGACCAGTGACCCGGCGAGACCAGGGCCCTGGGTGGCGGCGATGGCATGGATGTCACCGGGATGGACCCCGGCCTGACGCACCGCCTCGTGGACAAGAGGACGGATCGCCTCGATGTGGGCCCTGGCCGCCACCTCCGGCACCACGCCGCCAAAGCGGGCGTGCGCCTCGGTCTGCGAGGCGAGGACGGACGACCGCACCGACATCCCGCTAACGACGGCGACCCCGGTCTCGTCGCAGCTGGTCTCGATGCCGAGGATCAGCGGGGCATCATCCATGCCCGCCGCCTCCCTGCAACCGGTGGCGGATCTCGCCGAGCCGCGCCTGGTACTCCTCGCTGTCGACGCCCGTCGCCCACATGATGAGGGCGTCCTCGTCGACGTAGTACGCCTTGCGGACACCGACAGGGGCCATCCCAAAGCGGGTGTACAGGCGCTGCGCCGCCCGGTTGGACATCCGCACCTCGAGGGTGAGGTGTCTGGCGCCCATTTCGAGCATGCGCTCGACGAGATGCAGCATCAGCCTCGTCCCGATGCGGTGGCGACGGGCCGCCGGCTCGACCGCAAGCGTGGTGACGTGGGCTTCCTCGCCGACGAGCATCACGCCTCCGAAGCCGACGAGACACCCGTCGACGAGGGCCACCGCATACACCCTTCCGGTCTGCGACAGCTCGTCGCAGAAGATGGTGAGCGACCACGGCTGCGAGTAGATGGTGCGCTCCATCTCGAGTACAGCGTCGAGGTCGCCCTCGACCATCGGGCGGATGGTCAGCTCGGCGGCGGGCGAGGCTGCGTCGGTGGTCACGGTGCGCCTCCGGGCCACAGCCCCTCCTCCCGGAAGTCCGTCCACTTGATCCTGGCATCCGGCTCACGCAGGTAGATCGGCTGGAGGTCCTCGGCGCCTGCGTACTCGCCCTGCGCCGCCCGCAGCTCGGCGATCTCGACCAGCACATCGGCCGACGGGTAGCGGGGACGTGCCTTGCGGGCGCGGTGCAGACCACGGAACACCGCATCGGGCAGCGCCTGCCACTCCCCGACGATCAACGTGTCTGTGCGGTCGGCGTCGAGAAGGGCGTGGAACTCCTCGGCCGTCACCAGCTCGCGGGGCCCGTCCGGCATCACCCCGCCAGGAACGGGCCGGAACGGCGCCGTGGCCAGCTGCCCGCGGCGCACGTCGACGATGGGCCAGATGCGCCGCCGACCGGTGGCGGCGCGCAACGCAAGAACGGTGAGCGAGCTGGCGGTGACGATGGGCACGCCGACCGCTGCGGCCACGGCCTCCGCCGTGGCGATCCCGGCCCGCAGCCCCGTGTACGGCCCTGGGCCGACATCAACCGCCACCAGGTCGAGGTCCTCGGGGTCCCACCCGGCCCGCTCGAAGCAAAAGTCGATGGCGGGCACGAGGAACTCGACGTGTCCCCTGCCGTCGACACGGACCGACATGGCGGCGAGCACGCCGTCCTCACCGAGGGCGACGGAGCTGGCCCTTGTCGCGGTCTCGATGGCGAGGATCCTCATGCGGTCAACTCCTCGAACGACCGCTCGCGCATGGCGCCGTGTGGGGTGATCTTGACATGGCGAGTGTCGCCGTCGCCGACCTGCAGCTCGATCATCAGGTGATCGTCTGGGAGACCGCCGACCACTGCGTCGCCCCACTCGATGAGCAGCACACCGTCATCGGTTGCGGAGAGCAGGTCGAGGTCGTCGAGTTCGGCGATCGTGCCAAGCCGGTAGACGTCGGCGTGGTGCACCGGCACAAGGCCGTCGTAGCTGCGGACGAGGACGAAGCTGGGGCTTGTCACCGTCTCCTCGACCCCCAGACCCTCGGCGATACCTGCGGCCATCACCGTCTTGCCGGCGCCAAGACCGCCGGCCAGAAGGACGATGTCGCCTGGGCGCAGCAGAGCGGCGATGCGGCGCCCGAGCGCCAGCGTCTCAGCCGGGGTTGCGGCCATGATCTCCTGAGCAGCCGCTCCTGAGTCGTTGCGAGACATGTTCATCGAAAGAGGTCGAGCTGATGCGGATCGGGTCGGGGCGCCGCACCGGGCGGCTCTCTGTCGCCGGCCGTGCGCATCCCCGGCAGGTTACCGTCGATCACCGCCCGCACGATCCCGAAGTCCGTGCGCATCTCCTCGAGAACCCGCCCGGCGCCTCGCAGCGCCGCCGCCGGGTGATAGGTGGGCACGAGGTAGCGCCCCCACCACTCGTATGCGGTGCCACGCAACCGGGTGACGCCGCTCTCGGTGCGCAGCAGCAGCTTGCTGGAGAAATTGCCGAGGGTGAGCACCACAGCAGGATCGACGAGGCGGAGCTGCTCCCGCAGGTACCCCTTGCAGGCGTCGATCTCGTCGGGTCTCGGGTCGCGGTTGCCCGGCGGGCGGCACTTGATGACGTTGGCGATGTACACCTCACGGCGGGTGAGACCGATCTCGCCGAGCAGCTGCTCCAGAAGGTTGCCTGAGGGACCGACAAAGGGCAGCCCCTGCTCGTCCTCTCGCCGCCCGGGCCCCTCGCCGACGATCATCAGGTCAGCATCGGGATCGCCCGAGCCGAACACGACGTGTGTGCGGCTCCCGGCGAGCCGGCAGGCGGTGCACACCGCGGCGGTTGCGGCAATGGCGGCCAGGTTGACCGCCCGCTCGTCAGCGGTCATGGGCCCGCCGCCGCTGCGGCACGGATACCGAGCTCGATGGCTCGCCCTGTGGCCTCGAAGGCGGCTTCGGCAGCTGTCTCGACACTGACCTGCTGTTCGCCGCATGCGACGGCGAAGGCGACGTCGCCGTCGAACTGGGTGTGCGCCGGACGCAGACATACCGCCAGCGCATCGTGCGCCCGCACCAGGAGCCGGCTCAGTTCTGGCCGGTCGAGGCGGGCGTCTGTGGCGATGGCTACGAGCGTGGTGTTGGACATCCCTATGAGCGGTGCGGCGGGCGGGCCAGGCACGTGGCGCCCGCCGGTGAGCGGATCACCCTCGAGGGTAAAGACATCCCCGGCGGCGTTGACGACGACGAGGGCGGCCACCGTCGCCTCGCCGGCCGTCACCGCAACCGAGCCGACACCACCACGACCCATGGCCTCAAGACCCCGCCATACCCCGACGCTTGCCCCGACGCCGGCCCCGATCCGTCCCATGGTCACCGGCCCGCCGCCCCTGGCGTCGTAGGCGGCGGCGCCCGCTGAGGGCCCGGGACGGGCCGAGGCGTCGCCGACCCCGAGATCGAAGAGGATCGCAGCCGGCACGATCGGAATCCGGGCCACCGGGGTCGGGTGACCGCGGCCCTCCTCCTCGAGCCGGCGCACGACACCGTCTGCGGCGGCGAGCCCGTACGCCGAGCCGCCGGCAAACACCAGCGCCTGGATCGCCCGCACCCTCATCCCCTGACCGAGCAGGGCGGTCTCACGGGTTCCCGGCGCTCCGCCCCGCACCTCGACGGCTGCGACATTCGGCTCCGGGAAGGTCATCACCGTCACCCCCGTCATACCCACCGGGTCTGACCAGTGGCCGACCTCGACACCGGCGATGGCGGTGAGGGTCGCCCCCGGGATCACGGCGTCCCCTCCCGGTAGCGGCGGGGTAGCCGCGGTCCAAAACCGCACACCACCTCGTAATTGATGGTGTCGAGCCGCTGCGCCCATTCCTCGGCGGGGATCGCATCGCCGCCCTGGGCGCCGAGCAACACGACCTCGTCGCCGATCTCGACCTCTGCATCGTCAACATCGACGACGATCTGGTCCATCGTTACCGTGCCGGCCAGCGGGAAGCGCCTGCCACCAATCAGCACCTCACCACCAACGGCGGATAGTCGCCGGGTGACCCCGTCGGCATAGCCGACCGGCACGGTGGCGACGGTCGCTTCCGCCGGGAGCGGGCGCCGCCGCCCATAGGAGGGGCGGGTCCCCGCCGGGTGGCGGCGAAGATGGGTGACGTGGGAGACGACCCGCATCGCGGGACGCAGGTCGAGACCGGCCCCGATCTGCGGCGCCGGTCGCATCCCGAAGATGCCCAGGCCGACCCGCACCATGTCGAGCCGGGCCCGTGGATGACCAAGCGCCCCTGCCGTGTTGGCGGCGTGGCGGATCCCAGGGTCGATGCCCGCCTCGCCAAGCGAAGCGAGCACGGCGCCGAGCCGGGCGAGTTGCTCCTCGGTGAACACGGCATCGTCCTCGGCGACGGCGAAGTGGGTCCAGACTCCATCGAGGCGCAACCGTGGCTCGGCGGCGACCCGCTGCGCCAAGGCGACCGCATCCTGTGGCGCCACCCCCACCCTGTGCATCCCTGTGTCGACCTTGAGATGGACCGGATGGATCGCGTCGCTGCAATCGGCCAGTGAGGCGGTGAAGCGCTCCGTGTACACCGTCGGGGTGAGCCGCCAGCGGACCACGGCGGCGGCGTCTGCGGGCACAGGCTCGGAGAGCAACAAGATGGGGGCCTGCAACCCGGCCTCCCGCAGCCGCACCCCTTCGGAGACGAGCGCAACCGCAAGCCAGGTGGCGCCGCCCTCGAGCGCCGCCTCGGCAGCGGGGACGTCGCCATGGCCGTAGCCGTCGGCCTTGACGACGGCGCACACGGCGGCGGGGGCGACAACCGAGGCGATCACGGACACGTTGTGGCGGATCGCAGCCGTGTCAACCTCGACCCAGCTCGGCCTCACCAGGCGTGCCTCCCGACAGTCTCGGCCAGGTCAGGGGCGGTCACCGTCCCCGCCGTCGCCAGGGCGGCGCCGGCGACCCCATGCCAGTACGCCCCGGAGCGGGCGGCCACCTCGGCCTCGAGCCCCCTGGCCCACAGGGCGGCGATGAAGCCGGCGAGCACGTCGCCTGTGCCGATCGTGGCCAGCTCGGGCCCGCCGCTGCGCACCAGCCAGCGCTCGCGGCCCATGACGAACGTCGGGTTGCCCTTGAGCAGCACCACCTTGCGTATCGCCGCCGCCACGTCGGCCGCCGTGTCGTGGCCAGCCTGTTGCCCGGTGAGCCTGGCGAACTCACCGGCGTGTGGGGTGAGGATCGCCGCAGCCTGCCTGGCGGATATGGCTCCGATGCCATCGAGGTCGTTGAGCCCGTCGGCGTCGACCAGCAGCCGACCTGGCCAGCGCAGCACCAGTTGGGTGGCGAACCCGCCGCTGTCGAGCCCGACACCAGGCCCGAGCACCATCACATCAAACCGGCCGCCGGCGGCGAGCACCTCGTCGACGTCGCCTGGGGCAAAGCGGACACCCTTGCCGATCCCCCTGGTGAGCAGACCGGGTGCTCTGGCGGCGTAGATCGGCTGCAGCCCGGCAGGGCACATCAGGGTCACCGCACCCGCTCCGCTGCGGAGCGCCGCCTCGGCGGCCAGCAGCGGGGCGCCGGTCATCCCCGGTGAGCCACCGACCACCACCACCGAGCCCGCCGACCACTTGTGGGCGGTGCGGGGCCGCCCAGGGCGGGGCGCATCAGACGCCTCGCACACCCTGAGCACCGGCTCGCCGCCCTCCAACCCGATGTCGGCGACGGTCACCGTGCCACACCACTCCGGGCCCTGTCTCAGCACGTGCCCCGGTTTGAGCGAGTGGAAGGTGACACAGCGGGCCGCGGTGAAGGCGCTGCCGGCAACCGTGCCGGTGGCGGCATCGAGACCGCTCGGGACGTCGACGGCCAGCACCGGAGCGTCGTGATCCAGCCACGGCTCGACCTCGGCGGGGAGGGCACCCTCGAATCCGACCCCAAACAGGGCGTCGATGACGAGATCTGCCGGGCCCGGCTTCGTCGTCCACGGCAGCACCCGCACCCCCTCCGCCCGGGCCGCCCGCAACGCTCGCTCCGCGGCCGACCCGGCCCTGGGCGGCGTCAGGGCGTGGACCCTCACCGCGGCGCCGCGCCTGCGCAGGTACCGTGCCGCCACATAGCCGTCGCCACCGTTGCTGCCTTTCCCCGCCAGAACCGCCACCCTGGCGCCGTAGCCGACGCCCATCTCGGTGGCGGCGATGGCGACGGCGTACCCGGCCCGATCCATGAGGTCGTCGATACGCCCGGCGGCTGCGGCATCGAGCCTGGCGGACTCGGCGGGGGTGAGGACGGGCTGCATGGTGTGTCCCTCGGGTCAGTCGTCCCGCAGCGACATGGCGAACACCAGGGCCCGGTCGTCCGTGTGCGTGATGGTGACGAGCACCTTGGTGACCCCGATGCCCTCGGCACGGCGCTGGGCGGTGCCGGCGAGGTTGACCCGTGGCGCTCCCCCGCCCGTGATCTCGACGTCGCGCCAGTGCACCCTCCGCCACCCTGTACCCAGGCTCTTCATCACAGCCTCCTTACCGGCGAAGCGGGCCGCAAGGCGGGCGGACGGATCGACGTAGCGATGGGCGTACTCCCACTCGTGGTCGGTGAAGCAGCGCTCCCTGAAGCGATCCCCATAGGTGCGCAGCAGGTGGCGTACCCTGTGGATCTCGGCGAGGTCGACCCCGAGCCCGACGATGTTCACCGGGGGGACAGTAGTGCGCCGCGGTCGCGCCGACCCGATGTGGGCGCCGCCGGTCTCAGACCACCCCGGCTGCGCCGGCTGCCATCCGGTACCAGCCGGCGAGCGTCGCCGTCGTCTCGTGAGCGTTGAGACCGCTCGGGTTTGGCAGCACCCACATCTCAGCACCGGCGAACGGGTCGGGCTGGCGGCCCAGCTGGGCGTCCTGGCGCCGAAACGCCACCCTGTAGGCGGTGACCCCGGCAACGGCCACCACCTTCGGGGTGGTGGCCTCCACCAGCCGCACCAGCCGATCGGCACCGGTGCGTAGCTCGTCTGCGGCAAGCTCTGAGGCCCGGGAGGTCGCCCTGTTGACCAGGTTGGTGATGCCGACGCCCCGTGCGATCAGGTGGCGGCGGTCGGCTTCGGAGAACCCGGCGCCCCTGTCGATATCGTGGTCGATGATCCCGGCGAGCCGGAGCGCCGGGTAGAACCGGTTACCGGGATGGGCAAAGTGTGTCTGGGTGGCGGCGGTCCACAACCCGGGGTTGATGCCGACAAAGAGCAGGACGAGCCCTGGCCCGATGAGGTCTGGCACGGCGGCGTTGCGGAACGCCTCCAGCTGTGTTCGGGTGAACCCCATCGGGTCTTCCCCGGCTCCGGTTGGTGAAGCGTAGCGCCGCGCCGCCTCAGGCGGCGCTGCGGCCGGCGGGCACGACGGCGACCGGGATCCCGGCGACGGCGGCGAGATCCTCGACGATGTGCGGCGCAACGATCCGGTCACCTTCAGGGACGCAGATGAGATGGGCCCCGACCGCTCGGGCCGCCGAGACCAGTTCGGGAGCGACGTCGCCGTCCATCACCGTCACACCATCCGCCTCGATGTCGCGGGCGTTCAGCCGGTCGATGACCTGCTCGAGGTAGACATCCCCCGCCTCGGCGACGGTTGTGCCCTCTGCGGTGGCGTACTCCCGCAGCGCATGGGCGGTTGGTCCGGTGAGGGCGACGAGCAGCGTCACTCGCCCGGCGCCGCCACCGTCGCCGCGGGTGGCGAAGTCGAGTGCGACCTCGCCCCAGTCCGAAGACGGATCGAGCGCAACGAGCGCATGGGTGGTTGGGTTCATGATGAAGATCCTCGTGTGCGATCAGAGAACATGGGTGCGATCGGAGAAAGCGGCGCCGGCGTGCCGGCGACCCTCTTTGGTGTCGTTCCTGGCTACCGGAGGGGCGAGCCGCAGGATAGCCCGTATGCGCAGTTTGGAGCGCATTTGGGTCGCCACCGGCCTGCCGGTCGTTCCCCGCCACCCCTACTCGACGGTCACCGACTTGGCCAGGTTGCGTGGCTGGTCGATGTCGTGACCGCGCAACCGGGCGACGTGGTATGCCAGGAGCTGGAGGGGGACAATCGACACCACAGGGCTGAGCAGATCGTCGCTGCGTGGGATGCGCAGCACCTCGTCTGCGAACGTCCCGATGGCCGCATCGTCCTCGTAGGCGACCGCAAGCACCGTGGCGCCGCGGGCCTTCACCTCCTGAACGGCCGACATCGTCTTGTCGTACAGCGCACCCTGGGTCAGCACCACGATCACCGGTGTGCCCGCCGTCACCAGCGCCAGCGTGCCGTGCTTGAGCTCGCCTGCCGGCATCGCCTCGGAGTGCAGGTAGCTGATCTCCTTCAGCTTGAGCGAGCCCTCCATGGCGACGGCGTAGTCGAGACCACGGCCGATGAAGTAGATGTCCCGGGCCTCGGCGATCCGCAGCGCCGCCTTGGCGACGTCTTCCTCGAGCTCGAGGGTGCGCTCGAGGTTGCCGGGGAGCCGGTGCAGACCGTGCGCCACCCGCTGCGCCAGCGCCTCGTCGACAACACCCCTTGCCTTCCCGATGAGTAGCGCCAGGAGGTACTGGCCGATGAGCATCGCCGTGTAGGCCTTGGTGGACGCCACCGAGATCTCAGGACCGGCCCGCGTGTAGAGCACGTCGTCAGCTTCGCGGCTCAGCGTCGACCCGACGACGTTGGTGATGACGAGCAGACGCGACCCGCGCTGGCGAGCCAGACGGGCGGCGGCGAGGGTGTCTGCCGTCTCGCCTGACTGGCTGATGGCGACGGTCAAGCTTGCGGCGGCGACAAGCGGGTCGGCGTACCGCATCTCGTGGGCGTACTCCACCGAGGTGGGGAGCCGCAGGATGCGCTGGAAGATCTCCTTCCCCACCAGCCCGGCGTGCAGCGCCGTGCCGCACGCCGTGATCCACACCTTGTCGATGGTGCGGGCGAAGCCGTCGTCGAACTGGACATCCTCGAGCCACACGGCACCATCCCCGTCGAGCCGCCCGGCAAGGGTCTCGGTGACGACGGCGGGCTGCTCGTTGATCTCCTTGAGCATGAAGTGCTCGTAGCCGCCCTTCTCCGCCTGCCCGGCGTCCCAGTCGACGTGCATGACCGCCCGATCGACAGCTCCGCCTTCGATGCGCTCGATGGTGGCCCCGGCGGCGTCGACGATGACGAGCTCACCGTCCTCGACGATGAGGAAGTCGCGGGTGTGGTGGAGCACGGCCGGGATGTCCGAGGCAAGGAACGTCTCGTTGTCACCGAGACCGACGACCAGCGGGCTCACCCGGCGCACCGCAACGATGCGTCCTGGCTCGCGTGCCGTCATCACAACGAGGGCGTAGGCGCCGGCGGCATGGGCGACGGCTCGCCGCACGGCGGCGACGAGGTCGCCGTCGTACTCGAGGGCGATCAGGTGGGCGATGACCTCGGTGTCCGTCTCGGACTCGAACTGATGGCCTGCGGCGGTGAGCCGCTGCTTCAGCTCGTGGAAGTTCTCGATGATGCCGTTGTGCACCACCACGAACCGCCCGGACGGGTCGCGGTGGGGGTGGGCGTTGACGTCGCTTGGGACGCCGTGGGTGGCCCAGCGGGTGTGGCCGATGCCAACGGTGCCCTCGAGGGGCTCGGCGTCGAGCAGCGACGCCAGCCGCCCAATCTTGCCCTCGGCCTTGCGGACGTGGATGTCACCGTTGGCGACGGCGATCCCCGCCGAGTCGTATCCCCGGTACTCGAGACGGCGCAGACCGTCGAGAATGAGAGGGGCCGCCTGGCGCGGGCCGACGTACCCCATGATGCCGCACATGCGTGCGTGAACCTCCTGGTGCGGGACCGGAGGCGAAGACGGCGAACCGGTTGGTTCACTCCCACGCCGGATCGGGCGATGTCCCCGAGGTCACCCTCGGGCTTTTCCCTTTCCGTGACGACCGTGGGCGGCCGAGAGGGCACCCGCCGACTGCTCGATGATCCCTCTTCCTCGTCACCTCGCCGCAAACGACGAGGGCAGGCGCTCGGAGACGTGCTCCGGTCATGTATCGGTTGTCGACGACAGCTTAGGGGACACCAAGAGCTGTGCCATGGGGCGGGTGGCCCAGCGTCGCTTCAGCCGCCGAGCGACGAGGCGACGACCCTGCTCAGGGCGGCCGCCACCTCCTCTGCGGTCTCGGCAGTCGGCGCCTCGACCATCACCCGCACGATGGGCTCGGTGCCGGAGGCCCGCACCAGGATGCGGCCGTCGTCGCCGAGAGCGGCGGCGGCCTCGGCAACGGCGGACCACACCTCGTCTGCAGTGTCGAGATGTCCCTTGTCTGCGACGGTCACGTTCTGCAACACCTGTGGGAACTCGGTCATTACCATCCGCAGCTTGCGCAGCTCCGAGCCGGTGGCCACAAGCACCTCGGACAGACGCAGGGCGGTGCGCAGCCCGTCGCCGCTCATCCGGTCCTCGAGGATGATGTGACCGGACTGCTCGCCCCCCAGTGTCGCCCCGATGCGCTCCATCTCCTCGAGCACGTAGCGGTCACCGACCTGGGTTTGGACGACGGCGATCCCCAGCCGCTGCATCGCCTGCCTGAACCCGAGGTTGGCCATGACCGTCGACACCACCTGGTCGCCCGCCAGGGTGCCCTGCTGCTTCATGTGCCTGGCCAGGATGGCCATGATGACGTCGCCGTTGACGACCATCCCGTCCTCGTCGATGGCGATGAGACGATCGGCGTCGCCGTCGAAGCAGAAGCCGATGCGACCGGCGGTGAGCGGCACGAGGGACTCGGGGTGGGTGGCGCCGCACCCGTCGTTGATGTTGACCCCGTTCGGGCTGGCGGCGTGGACATCGACGTCTGCGCCAAGTCTGCGGAACAGCGCAGGCGCGGCGAGGTGCGCCGCCCCGTTGGCGCAGTCGAGAGCGAGCCGCATCCCAGACAGCACCCGCCCCCGCCCGCCGGCGACGAGGTGGAGGTAGCGATCGATGGCACCTTCCATGACCTCGGCGGTCCCCACACCCCCGCCGGTCGGGGTGGCGTATGCGACGCCGCTCTCGTAGCGCCGCTCGATCGCCTCCTCCAGGGCGTCAGGCAGCTTGTTGCCGCTGTGGGCGATGAGCTTGATGCCGTTGTCTGGAGCCGGGTTATGCGAGGCGCTCACCATCACCCCCATCTCGGCATCCGAGGCGTTGGTGAGACGGGAGACACCTCCGATCGGGATCACCCCAAGATCGACGGTGTCGACCCCGACGGAGTTGAAGCCGGCCTGGAGGGCGGCGGCGAGCATCGGGCCGGAGCGGCGGGTGTCCCGTCCGATCAGCACAGGGCCACGAATGGCGCTGCCGGCGGCCCTGGCGAGATCAAAGGCGAGCTGCGGCGTCAACTCGGAGTTGGCGACACCGCGGACGCCGTCGGTGCCGAAGAGGCGGTCCCCCATCGCCTTGCCTGCGCCGGCCTACCGCTTGGTGAACTGCGGGGCTCTGCGGGCCTTGCGCAGACCGTACTTCTTGCGCTCCACCCTGCGGGCATCGCGTGTCAGCAGCCCCTCGCGCTTGAGCGCAGGGCGAAGCTCCGGGTCGACGGCGACGAGGGCGCGGGCGATGCCGAGCCGCAGGGCGTCGGTTTGACCGGTGTACCCACCACCCTCGAGCGTGGCGTGGACGTCGTAGCGACCCTCCATCTCGACCGTGCGCAGCGGCTCGATCGCCCGCAGCCGAACCGCCGTCTGCGGGAAGTAGTCCTGGATGGAGCGCCCGTTGAGTTGGAAGATGCCGGTTCCGTCATACAGGCGGACCCTGGCGACAGCAGACTTGCGGCGACCGGTGGTTTGTGCGAGCGGCTTCGGCATCAGGTCTTCACCTTTCCGATCTGCAGCGGTTGGGGAGACTGGGCGGCATGGCGATGCTCCGGGCCGGCATAGACCCTCAGCTTGCCGTACACGCTGCGACCAAGCTTGTTCTTGGGGAGCATGCCGCGCACCGCCGACTCGATGATCCGCTCGGGGTGCGTCGCCCGCAGCTGGGCAAGCGTCATCTCGGAGAGCCCGCCAGGGAAGCCGGAGTGGCGGAAGTAGCGCTTGGTCTGCTCCTTCTCACCTGTCACGACGACCTTTTCGGCGTTGACGACGATGACGTGGTCGCCGAGATCCATGTGCGGGGCAAAGGTGGGCTTGTGCTTGCCACGCAGCACCGAGGCGACGGTGGTCGCCAGCCGTCCGAGCGTGACCCCGTCGGCGTCGACGACGTACCAACGACGATCGATGTCGTCTGGCGTCGGCGTGAACGTTCGCTGCAACTGCGGCTTCATGAGACGATCCCGGTCGATGGGGTGAGTCGTGGCGGGCTGAGTCGAAGGGGCGGACGTGGAGGATCGCCCCGGAACCCGGGAGCGACGGCGCATCGTACCGGTCTCCGACCGTGTCCGCCAATCCCGGATACCGCGGGTTCCCCAGCCGCACGCTCAGTAGTCGACCCGCACAAGCGTGAGACCGTGCGGAGGGGCGACCCCTTTGGCGGCATGACGATCGCATGCCTCCAGGATCGAGGGCACCGCGTCGGGCTGCACCAGGCCCCGCCCCACCTCTACGCACACCGCCACCATCGAGCGCACCATCTGGTGACAGAACGAGGTGGCGGCGACATCGAACGCGGCAAGCCCGGCGCGCGGGCGGCGCCAGGCGACGGAGGTCACCCGCCGGACCGTCGACCGCCCCTGTGCGCTGCGGCACAAGGAGGCGAAGTCGTGCTCCCCGACGAAGTGAACGGCCGCCGCCGCCATGCGATCGATGTCGAGTGGACGTCCGTAGTGCCAAGCCGTCCCGGCGAGGAAGGGGTCTGGTGTCTCCTGGTCGAGCACGAGATAGGTGTACGCCCTACCCGTCGCCGAGAAACGGGCGTGGAATCCCTCCGCGGCCGGCTGCAGCGCCGCAACGGCGATCTCGGGACGAAGCATCCGGTTGAGCGAGCGGCGCACCCGGTCGACATCGAGGCCGGCCTCCGTGGTGAAGCTCATCACCTGACCTGTGGCGTGCACCCCCCGGTCGGTGCGGCCGGCGACAGACGTCTCCACAGGACCGGTGTGCAGCACGAGCGCCCGCTCCACCTCCCCCTGGACGGTGCGCACCCCCGGCTGACGGGCGCACCCGTGGAAGCCGGTGCCGTCATACGCAAGGTCGAGACGGTAGACGGTCACGAGTGCCGTCAGACGATGCCGCGCCCGAAGATGCTGGCCACGACGATCCAGCCGCCAAGACCGGCGGCTGCGGCCAGCGCCGCCCGCTCCAGGGGCAGATCCGCCTCGTGTCTCACCCCGTGTGCGACAACGGCCAGGAACCACACGCTCCCGGCGATGAAGGCCAGGATGGCGTTGCCAAAGAGCTTGGCGGTGACGATCAGCAACAGCATCGTCGGGTAGGCGAAACCGGTGATGCGCAGCATCGTGGCGTACGACCCCCTGCCGTCGAGCAGGAAGCGGGCGGCGGCGTACACCAGACCGCTGTAGCCGAGCCAGAAGACCACGGCGTTGACCACCGAGGCGAACAACACCTCGATTCCGGAGCTCGTGGTGAGACCGAGCACGCTGAACCCGAAACCGAGGAGCAGCAGGAGGCGGGTGACGGCGACGATCAGCAGCGCATCCCCGGTGGCGCGGTCGTTCAGGTCCATCCAGGCGAACGCCTCACGTTCGAACCGCACGGCTTGGAGCAGGCGTCTGAGGACCTCGTTCATGTGCCTCCGGGATGGGAGGATACCCGGTTGACCGGGCGGGGACAGGGTCACGGTAGGCTCGTCACCACGAGGCGGAAGGCTGGACTCATGCGCGGGCTTTGGGTGGCGGTTGTGAGTGCAGCTGCGTTGGCGGCGTGCAGCGGGGGCGGTGAGACGATCACCGCCTTCGACGACACACCGACACGCATCGAGGTCGAGATCGCTTCCGGGAACGTGTCCATCGTCGGCAATGCCGGCGTGGCCGGAGCCGAGATCGCCGCCGACATCACCGAGGGTGATGCGGCGCCTTCGTTTGACCTCACCGCAGGCGTGCTCACCGTCACAGACGCCTGCGACACCGACGCAGGGTGCGGCGCCAATTACAACATTGCCGTCGCCGGTGACGCCGACGTCGCCGTCACCGTTACCAACGGCAATGTCACCGTCGCCAACCTCGATGGGGCGACCACGCTCGACGTCACAGACGGCAACGTCGCCCTCGCCTCGATCACAGGGGACGTCCAGGTCCGTATCGACGGCGGCGATCTCCTCGCCACCCGGCTGACGGCCACCACGGCCACTTTCGAGTCAGCCGCAGGCGACCTCGACGTCACCTTCGACGAGCCTGTGACGACCCTGGTGGCGACCACCGAGAAGGGCAGCATCACGGTGCAGCTCCCCGACGGCGCCTACGCCTTCGAGACGAACGCACCTGATGGCACCGTCGATCTCACCATCGACAACGACGCCGCCGCCGCCAACACGGTCACCCTCACGGCGACAGCGGGCGACATCACGGTCTACCGTCGCTGATCGCCGCCGCGGGACCCCAGCTCGCTGAGCTTGGCGACGCACCGCAATACCGGCGCTTCGGAAATGAGCGGGGAGTAGGGGTCCTCGGCAGGTGACAGGGGTCCTGCCAGCCTGGCGGTGTTCTAAGCCGTCCAGTCCGGGAGGACCCCTGTGGAGACCAACCCTATCCG
>Ga0114938_1000055_pt1 | contig 93099 bp, 88 predicted proteins | sample AshMeaBigSpring_FD_88675 | JGI IMG/M metagenome (GOLD analysis project Ga0114938, IMG submission 88675) | Groundwater microbial communities from Big Spring, Nevada to study Microbial Dark Matter (Phase II) - Ash Meadows Big Spring | ecosystem: Environmental > Aquatic > Deep subsurface >...
CGTTGTGGCCCCGCTGCCCCCGCTGCTCGGTTACGGTCTCGCCCTGGTGGTCCCGCCCTTCGAGCTTGCCACCGCCGCGGTCTACCGCCAGTGGGATGCGATGGGCGAGCCGGACGGTCCAGATGTCGGTGTCGTCGGGCTGCCGCCTGCGCTGCGCGGCCACGCTCCGCTGATCAACGACCTTTACCCGGCGGCGGTGGCGGTCGCTGGCGAGCTCGACGACTGGCGCCGCGAGCTTGAGACGGCGTGGGGCTGTCCTGTGCGGATGACGGGGAGCGGGCCGACGCTGTTCGCCTTCTTTGCCGATGTCGAGGAGACCGAGGCCGCACTCGCCGTCGTGCCTGCAGGGGCGAGGGCGACACACGCCGCCGTCCCCGTCGCCACCGGCTGGGCGATCCAGGATCGGTGACGGTCAGCCGGCGGCACCCTCTACACTCGAAGGCGTTCCCCCCATGGGGGGTGGTGTAACTGGCAGCACGGCGGGTTTTGGTCCCGTCGGTACGGGTTCGAGTCCTGTCCCCCCAGCCGGCGAGTGGCCCCGACCACTCCCCGCCTGGCGTGCCCCCGGTGCGAGTCTCGAGGTGAGTCGATGAGCGTGAAAGCGGTGCTCCTCGGTGCCGGGAAGGGCACCAGGATGAAGTCTGACCTCGCCAAGGTCTTGTACCGGGCGGCGGGGCGCCCGCTGGTCAACTGGATGCTCGAGATCGTGGCGCAGGCCGGGGTCGCAGAGACCGTCGTCGTGGTCGGCCACCAGGCGGACGATGTCGCCGCCGTGCTGCCACCGGGCACCCGCACCGCCCACCAGCCGCAGCAACTCGGCACAGGACATGCCGCCAGGGTGGGGTTGGAGGCGCTGCAGGTCGCCGCAGGTGACATCGTCCTCGTGCTCCCCGGTGACATGCCGCTCGTCCGCCCCGAGACGCTCGAGCACCTGGTGGAGCTGCACCGGGGGACGGGGGCGGTGGCCACGCTCCTGTCGTGCCAGCCCGCCGACCCCACCGGGTACGGTCGAGTGCTGCGCGGCGCCACCGGTCACGTGCTGGGCATCGTCGAGCAACGCGACGCCACGGCCGCCCAGCTCGCCATCCGCGAGGTGGGCACGTCGGTGTACGCATTCGATGCCATGCGGCTCGGCCAGGCGCTTGCGGCGCTGTCGAACCACAACCAACAGGGCGAGTACTACCTCACCGACGTCATCGGCGAGCTGGCCGGGGCGGGGCACCGGGTGGAGGCGATGGTCGCCGCCGCCATCGAGGGCGAGGGCGTCAACTCCCACGACCAGCTCGCCACCGCAGCCGCTGAGCTGCGGCGACGCATCAATCGGGGGTGGATGCGGGCCGGGGTGTGGATGGAGGACCCCGAGCGCACCTATGTGGACGCCGATGTTCTCCTCGAGCCGGGGGTGCGGCTGAGGGCAGACACCCACCTCGAAGGGGCGACGACGGTAGCGGCGGGGGCCGAGGTCGGGCCGTCGACATACGTGACCGACTCCCGTATCGGACCGGGCGCCCATGTCTGGTACTCGGTGCTGCGCCAGGCCGACGTCGGGGCGGACGCCGAGGTGGGGCCGTATGTCAGCCTGCGCCCAGGCGCCATGCTGCTCGACCGGTCAAAGGCGGGGACATTCGTCGAGATCAAGAACTCGGTCGTCGGTGAGGACTCAAAGGTGCCGCATCTGTCGTATGTCGGCGACGCAGAGATCGGCAAGGGGAGCAACATCGGCGCCGGAACGATCACCGTCAACTACGACGGCTACCAGAAGCACCGCACCGTCATCGGCGACGGGGCCAAGATCGGTTCTGACACGATGCTCGTCGCCCCCGTGACCATCGGCGACGAGGCGTGGACGGCGGCGGGCTCGGTGATCACGAAGGACATCGCTGCAGGTGCCCTGGCCGTGGCACGTTCGCCGCAGAGGGAGGTCCCGGGCTACGCTGCGCGACGCAGAGCTCGGGCCGACCGGGAGAAGACGTGATGGAGATCTCCGGCCGCAAGCGCATGATGCTGTTCTCGGGTTCCGGCAACGAAGGGCTCGCCCGCGAGGTTGCCAGCATCCTGGGGTCGTCGCTTGGCGGGGTGGAGCGGGGTGTGTTCGCCAATGGCGAGATCTACATCCGCTACACGGAGAGCGTCCGTGGCGCCGACTGCTTTGTCATCCAGAGCCACACCCGGCCCATCAACTTCCACCTGATGGAGCAGCTGATCATGATCGACGCCCTGAGACGGGCGTCGGCAAAGCGGGTGACCGCTGTGGTTCCCTTCTACCCATACGCCCGCCAGGACAAGAAGGGTCGTCCCCGTGAGGCGATCACGGCAAGGCTCGTCGGCGACCTCTTCGTTGCAGCGGGCGCCGACCGCATCGTTTCCGTCGACCTCCACACCGGGCAGATCCAGGGGTTTGTCGACTTCCCATTCGACCATCTCACCGCCCTCCCGGTGTTCGTCGACTACCTCAGCCAGGTCGTCGAGACCCCGATCGCCGTCGTCTCGCCTGACACGGGCCGGGTCAAGCTTGCCTCGAAGTACGCCAGACACCTCGATGCCACCCCGGCATTTGTTCACAAGCGGCGTCAGACCGACGTGCGCAACGTCGTGTCTGCACTCGAGATCGTCGGTGAGGTGGCGGGGCGTCACTGCATCGTTGTCGACGACATGATCGACACTGCCGGCACCGCCGTTGCCGCCGCCGAGCTCCTCATGGCGCGTGGGGCGCTCAGCGCCAGACTTGTCGCCACCCACGGCGTGCTGTCCGATCCGGCGGTCGACCGGTTGAAGAACGCTCCCATACAAGAAGTCGTGATCAGCAACACGCTGCCCGTCCCCGAGGAGGCGGGTCAGCTCGACAAGCTCACGGTGCTGTCCATCGGACAGCTGCTCGCCGGTGCGGTAAACGCCATCTTCACAGACGCCTCCGTCAGCGAGATCTTCGCCGGCGAGAACATCTGACGGCATGCCGCCGGACGCCGCCACCATTGCGGCCGCCGTCGCCGACCACTACATCGCATACGTCGCCGACTTTGGTGCGATCACAAGGCGTGCCGCCGGCCGGTTCGCCGAGCGTGACTGGATCGGGTTGCAGGACGATGCCGTGGCCAGGCTCGACGCCTACGGCGACGCGGTGACGGCGTGCGTCGCCGCGGTGCGGGACGCAGCAGGAGACGCTGCCGGCCAGCGGGAGTCGTGGGTGGGGGCCCGTCTGCACTACGCCGCCGCCGTGGCCGGCCGGGCAGACGCCGAGATCGCCGCCACCTTCTACAACTCGATCACCCGCCGGCTGCTCACCACCGTCGGCTTCGACCCGGACGTCGAGTTCCTCGCCGACCCCGTGGTGCGTGACCAGCCTCCCACCGCAACGGTCGACCGCTACGACGGCGCCGATCTGGAGGCGACGCTCGAGCAGGTCGTCACCCATCCCAAGCTCGCCGAGCGCTGGCACAACCTGCGCCGCGACCTGCGGCTCGCCGTCGGCGATATCAGGCGCAGCCTCTCGCTGCACGGCATCGCCGGCCCCGTCGACGCCATCGAGATCCTCCCGACACCGTTCTTTCGCGGTCAGGGCGCCTACCTCGTCGGGCGTCTCAACGCCGGTGGGCTGTGGCTCCCGCTCGGCATCGCCATCCACCAGACGACACGCGGTCTCACCATCGGGGCGGTGCTCACCGAGGTCGAGGACACGGGTGTCCTGTTCAGCTACACCAGGGCGGCGTTCCTTATCGAAACCACAGAGCCGGCCGCCCTCGTCGCCTACCTGGGGGCGATGCTGCCCAACCTCTCCAAGGACGAGATCTACACCGCCATCGGGTTCGGCAAGCACGGCAAGACCGAGCTGTTCCGCGACTTCTACCGCCACGTCACCGCAAGCAACGAGCGGTTCGAGCACTCCCGCGGCATCAGGGGCATGGTGATGATCGTGTTCTCCGTCCCCGGCTACGACGTCGTGTTCAAGGTGATCCGTGACCGCTTTCCCTGGCCGAAGCAGACGACGAGACGGCAGATCATGGCGAAGTACCGGCTGGTGGCACGGCACGACCGGGCCGGTCGGCTTGTCGACGCCCACGAGTTCGAGAACCTCAGGTTCGAGCGCCACCGGTTTGCCCCCGAGTTGCTCGCCGAGATGGCGGCGGAGGCGACCCGCTCGGTGACGATCAGCGACGACAACGTCGTCCTCCACCATGTGTACGTGGAGCGGCGGCTTGTGCCCCTCGACCTGTATGTGCGGGAGGCCAACCCGGTGAAGGCCAGGGCCGCCGTGGTCGACTACGGCAGGGCGATCAAGAACCTGGCGGCGGCCGACATCTTCCCTGGCGACATGCTGCTGAAGAACTTCGGGGTGACCCGCGGCGGCAGGGTGGTGTTCTACGACTACGACGAGATCACCCCGCTGACCGTGTGCAACTTCCGCGAGATGCCGGACTCCGACCGTCCAGACGAGGAGCTGTCTGCCGAGCCGTGGTTCGGGGTAGGCGAGCACGACGTGTTCCCCGAGGAGTTCGGTCGGTTCCTCGGTATTCGTCCAGAGTTGCGCGAGGTCTTCGACTACCACCACGGCGACCTTCTCGGTGTCCGCTTCTGGTCACGGATGCAGAAGCGGCTTGCCGCAGGGGAGGTCATCGAGATCTTCCCCTACAAGCGCAGCCGCCGGCTGGGGGCGGCGATGCGGCGTACCGCGGCGCTTGTGGAATGAGCCTGGGCACCGAGCTGCTCATGGCGAGTGGACTGCCACCGTCCGGCGAGTGGACCGCGGCGGCGGGACCATCGGTACTTTCGCCCCCACTCGTTGATGGAGGACCATTCCGGCTGATGGCCATCACCCAATCTGCGCCCACCCGTGTCGTCGTAGACGGGAACGAGGCTGCTGCCCGCATCGCCTACGCCACAAGCGAGGTGATGGTGATCTACCCGATCACCCCGGCATCGCCGATGGGAGAGCTTGCCGACGCCTGGGCCCAGACCCGAATGACCAATTTGTGGGGCTCGGTCCCCGAGGTCGTGGAGATGCAGAGCGAGGCCGGCGCCGCCGGCGCCCTCCACGGGGCGTTGCAGACGGGGGCGCTGGGGGCGACGTTCACCGCATCGCAGGGTCTCCTCCTCATGATCCCCAACCTGTTCAAGATCGCAGGCGAGCTGACGCCGACCGTGATCCATGTCGCCGCCCGCACCATCGCCACCCACGCCCTGTCGATCTTCGGCGACCACAGCGACGTCATGGCGGTGCGCCAGACCGGGTGCGCCCTCCTGTGTGCCGCATCCGTCCAAGAAGCCCAGGACATGGCGCTTGTGGCCCATGCGGCGACGCTGCGCAGCCGGGTGCCGTTCGTCCACTTCTTCGACGGGTTCCGCACCTCGCACGAGGTGGCGACCATCGACGCCGTCAGCGAGGAGCAGATGCGGGCGCTCGTCGACGACGAGCTCGTCACCGAGCACCGGCTGCGCTCGCTCGACCCCAACCACCCCGTCGTACGCGGCACCGCCCAGAACCCAGACGTCTTCTTCCAGGCGCGCGAGGCCGCCGAGCCCTACTACGCCGCCACCCCCGCCGTCGTCGACGAGGTGCTCGCCAGGCTCGCCGCCGTCACCGGGCGACGCTACGGGCTCTTCGATTACCACGGGGCGCCGGACGCCGACCGTGTCATCGTGGTCATGGGGAGCGCGGCGGGCACCGTTGCCGAAGCGGTGGATCGCATGGTCGCCGCCGGCGAGAAGGTGGGCGTGATCACGGTGCACCTCTACCGGCCCTTCTCGGTCAGCCACTTCACCGCGGCCCTCCCGGCGTCTGTGCGGGCGATCGCCGTCCTCGACCGGACGAAGGAGCCGGGTGCGGTGGGCGACCCGCTCTATCTCGATGTCGTCACCGCCCTTGCCGAGGCGGGTCGGCCGGCGAACGTCATCGGGGTCCGTTACGGGCTGTCCTCCAAGGAGTTCACCCCGCCGATGGCGCTGCGGGTGTTCGCCGAGCTGGCCGCCACCCGTCCGCAGCGCCACTCGACGATCGGGATCACAGACGACGTGAGCCACACGTCGCTCGACGTCTTCGAAACATGGGACGAACCGACCGACGTGGTGCGGGCCGTCTTCTACGGTCTCGGCAGCGACGGCACCGTCGGCGCCAACAAGAACTCGGTGAAGATCATCGGCGGTCGCACCGGCCGGCACGCCCAGGGTTACTTCGTGTACGACTCGAAGAAGTCGGGGACGATGACGGTGTCCCACCTGCGGTTCTCCCCCAACCCGATACGCTCCGCCTACCTCGTCGACACTGCGGACTTCGTGGCGTGCCACCAGTTCGGCCTGCTCCACAAGGTCGACGTCCTCGCCGCCGCCGCCCCGGGCGCCACCTTCCTCATCAACAGCCCGTTTGGTCCGGACGAGGTATGGGGGCGGCTGCCGGAGGAGGCGCAGCGGCAGATCATCGACAAGGGCATCCGCTGCTTCGTCGTCGACGCCGACGCCATTGCCGCGGCCGCCGGGTTGAAGGGCCGGGTCAACACCGTGCTCCAGACATGCTTCTTCGGGCTCACCGGCATGTTGGCCCGCGACGACGCCATCGACGCCATCAAGGACTCGATCCGCAAGGCATACGGCAAGCTGGGCGACGTCGTGCTCGACCGCAACTTCGCCGCCGTCGACGGGGCGCTTGCCGGTCTTCACGAGGTGACGGTGCCGGCCGCTGTCACCGCAACCACCCGGCTGCGCCCGACCGTGCCGGAGCATGTGCCGGACTTTGTCAAGAGGGTGACCCAAGTGTTGCTGGCAGGGCACGGCGACTCGCTCCCCGTCAGCGCCTTTCCCGTCGACGGCACCTTCCCGACGGCGACCTCGCAGTACGAGAAGCGCACCATCGCCCACGAGATCCCGATCTGGGACCCGGACATTTGCATCGACTGCGGGCGATGCGCCCTGGTGTGCCCGCACGCCGCCATCAGGATGAAGGTGTACGACCCGTCCATTGCGGCAGACGCCCCCGCCGGGTTCAAGACAAAGCCGTGGAAGGGCCGCGACTTCGAGGGCATGAACCTCACCATCCAGGTGGCGCCCGACGACTGCACAGGGTGTGGGGTGTGCGTCGACATCTGCCCGGCAAAGAGCAAGGAGGAGGTGCGGCACAAGGCCATCGACATGGAGCCGATCGGCGCCCACCTCGACGTCGAGCGGGACAGCTTCAGCTTCTTCCTCGACATCCCGGAGCACGACCGCACCGACCTCAGGGTCGACAACGTCAAGGGATCTCAGGTGCTGCAACCCCTCTTCGAGTTCTCCGGGGCCTGCTCGGGGTGCGGTGAGACACCGTACCTCAAGCTGATGACCCAGCTGTTCGGCGACAGGGTGATCGTCGCAAACGCCACGGGCTGCTCGTCGATCTACGGCGGGAACCTGCCAACGACACCGTACGCCGTCACCAGGGAGGGCCGGGGACCGGCCTGGTCGAACTCCCTGTTCGAGGACAACGCCGAGTTTGGTCTCGGGATGCGGCTTGCGCTCGACAAGAAGACCGAGACCGCCAGACGGCTGGTAGCCGAGCTGGCGGGCCAGCTTGGCCCCCTCGCCGCAGAGATCCTCGACGCCGACCAGACCGACGAGGCGGGTATCGCCAAGCAGCGCAGCAGGGTCGAAGACCTGCGCACTCGGCTTGCCGCCATCAGCGGCCCCGGACCCGCCATGCTCACCACCATGGCCGATGCGCTGGTGGAGAGCAGCGTGTGGATCGTTGGTGGCGACGGGTGGGCCTACGACATCGGATTCGGCGGGCTCGACCACGTCCTCGCCTCGGGTCGCAACGTCAACATCCTCGTGCTCGACACCGAGGTCTACTCCAACACGGGCGGCCAGTCGTCAAAGGCGACCCCGCGGGCCGCCGTCGCCAAGTTCGCTGCAGGGGGCAAGCCGACGGCCAAGAAGGACCTCGGCATGATCGCCCAGGGGTACGGCAACGTCTACGTCGCCCAGGTGGCGATGGGGGCCAACATGACCCAGGTGGTCAAGGCATTCACCGAGGCCGAGGCCTTCCCGGGGACGTCGTTGATCATCGCCTTCAGCCCGTGCACCGCCCACGGGATCGACATGTCCACCCAGATGCAGCACCAGAAGGCGGCCGCGGAGAGCGGGCACTGGCCGCTGTACCGCTACGACCCGACCTCGGGCGCCGCCGGTCAGGCGGCGCTCCACCTCGACTCCCGCAAGCCGACCCTCTCCTTCAAGGAGTTTGCGGCGACGGAGGCCCGCTTTGCCATGCTGGCCAGGTCCAATCCCGAGCACGCCGCCGAGCTGATGCGCCAGGCGCAGCAGGACATCGACGACCGCTGGCACCTGTACGAGCAGATGGTGACCATCCAGCGCACGGCGGTCTACGCGGAGGTCGAGGAATGACCGTCGATCTCCGCACCAGCTACCTGGGGCTCGAGTTGGCCAACCCGCTCGTGCCGTCTGCATCGCCGCTCACCGGCAACATCGACACCCTCCACGCCCTCGAGGAGGCGGGTGCGGCCGCCGTCGTCCTGCCCTCGCTGTTCGAGGAGCAGATCGTCCACGACGCCCTCGCCGTTGCCGATGTCACCGACTTTGGCGCCGACTTCTCGCCGGAGTTCTTCGGCAGCCAGCTCCCGGCGATGGAGGCGTACAACACCGGCTCGGACTCCTACCTGGCCACCCTGGTGCGGGCCAAGGACGAGCTCCGGATCCCGGTGATCGCCAGCCTCAACGGTGTATCCCCTGGAGGATGGGTCGGCTACGGCCACAGGATGCAGGATGCGGGGGCCGACGCCCTCGAGCTGAACATCTACATGGTCGCAGCCGATGTCGCCCGCGACGCCGCCGCCGTCGAGAGCGACTACCTGCGGTTGGTGGAGCTGATGCGAGCGGAGGTGTCGATCCCGCTCGCGGTGAAGGTGGCCCCCTTCTTCAGCTCGATGGCCAACATGGCCCGCCGCCTGACCGAAGCAGGGGCCGACGGTCTCGTGTTGTTCAACCGCCTCTACCAGCCGGACATCGACCTCGCCACCCTCGCCGTTGTCCCCAACCTGGTGCTGTCCACTTCAGACGAGCTCCGCCTGCCGCTCACCTGGATCGGCATCCTCCACGGCCGGGTTGACGTCTCGCTCGCCGCCACCTCGGGTGTCCACACCATCGAGGACGTGGTCAAGCTGATCCTCGCCGGCGCAGACGTCACGATGATGGCCTCCGCCTTGCTGCGGCATGGTCCCCAACATCTGGCCGCGTTGCGCACAGGGCTCGAGGGCTGGCTCGCCGAGCGCGACTACACGTCGGTGGCACAGGCCAAGGGCAGCCTCAGCCAGCGCTCCAGCCCGGATCCGAGCGCCTTCGAGCGGGCCAACTACATGCGTGCGCTGGTGACATACGCCCCAAGACGCAGGTGACCGCACCTTCCACGTTGCTGCACACGAAAGCGAACGATCGATGACGAAGAAGTGGGTATACCGATTCGACGAGGTCGACGCCGCCGAGGCGGCTGTCGGCGGCGCATGGGATGACGTACGCGGGTTGCTTGGTGGCAAGGGCGCCAACCTGGGTGAGATGACCCGGCTCGGGGTTCCGGTCCCGCCTGGTTTCACCATCGCCACCGAGGCCTGCAACCAGTACATCGCAGAGGGCGGCCAGCTCCCAGAAGGCTTGCTCGACCAGGTGGCCGAGGCGCTCGAGGCCATCGAGCAGCGCACCGGCAAGCGCTTCGGCGATGCCGAGAAGCCGCTGCTGGTGTCGTGCCGCTCCGGCGCCAAGTTCTCGATGCCGGGGATGATGGACACCGTCCTCAACATCGGTCTCAACGACGACGTGGTGAAGGGGCTGGCTACCCAGAGCGGCGACGAGCACTTCGCCTACGACTCGTACCGTCGGCTGGTCCAGATGTTCGGGTCCGTCGTGCTCGGTCACCGTGACGAGCTCTTCGAGCAGGTCCTGTCCGAGTACCGCCGCATGCGAGGCGTTGCGAGCGACAGCGATCTCACCGCAGACGACCTGCGGGACATCGTCGACCGCTTCCGCCGCATCGCCACCGCCTTCCCCGAGGACCCCAAGGAGCAGCTCCGCCTGGCCGTCGAGGCCGTGTTCCGCTCCTGGAACGGCCGCAGGGCCATCGACTACCGCAACGCCGCAGGCATCGGCCACGACCTCGGCACCGCCGTCAACATCCAGGTGATGGTGTTCGGCAACCTCGGCGCCGGCTCCGCCACCGGTGTGGCGATGACCCGGGACGGCGCCACCGGGGTCCCCGAGATCGAAGGCGACTACCTGATCAACGCCCAGGGGGAGGACGTGGTCGCCGGGATCCGCGCCACGAAGGACCTCACGGAGCTCGGGGCAGAGATGCCGGAGGCCTTCGCCGAGCTTGGCGAGATCGCCGCCAAGCTGGAGCGGCACTACCGCAACATGCAGGACATGGAGTTCACGGTCGAGCAGGGCACCTTGTGGCTGCTCCAGACCCGCGACGGGAAGCGCACCGCCCAGGCGGCCGTGCGTATCGCCGCCGACATGGCCGACGAGGGGCTCATCAGCCGCGAGGAGGCGGTGCAGCGGATCTCGCCCGAGCAGGTCGACTTCTTCCTCCACCCGCAGCTGGCCCCTGCCTCCCGCCACGCCGCCGAGGGCGAGGGCCGGATGCTCGGCAAGGGGCTCAACGTGTCCCCCGGCGCCGCCGTCGGTCAGGTGGCCTTCGATCCCGACCTGGCGCAGCGCTGGCACGAGGAGGGCAGGGCGGTGCTGTTGGCCCGCCCGGAGACAAAGCCCGACGATGTCCACGGGATGATCGCCGCCGAGGGCATCCTCACCAGCCGGGGCGGGCGCACCAGCCACGCCGCCCTTGTGGCTCGCCAATTCGGCAAACCGGCGGTGGTCGGGATGGCGGGGCTCGAGATCGAACCCGAGAACCACGTGATGAGGGTGGGCTCGGTCAGGGTCGCCGAGGGCGATTGGATCTCCATCGACGGCACGACCGGGGCGGTATACCTCGGCAAGCTCGACACCTTCGTGCCCGACCTCTCCGACCCCTGGCTCGTCAAGATCCTGGGGTGGGCGGACGGGTTCCGCCGTCTCGGGGTGCGGGCCAACGCCGACTACCCGACGGATGCGCAACGGGCACGGGCCTATGGCGCAGAGGGCATCGGGCTGTGCCGCACCGAGCACATGTTCTTCGAGGAGGACCGGTTGCCGATCGTCCAGCGGATGGTCATGGCCACCAACCCTGTGGAGCGGCGCGAGGCGCTCGACGTCCTGCTCCCGCTGCAGCGGAGCGACTTCTACGGGTTGTTCGAGGCGATGGACGGGCTGCCAGTTGTCATCCGTCTCATCGACCCACCGCTCCACGAGTTCCTCCCGGCGTGGGAGGAGCTGATCGCCGAGGTCGCCGACCGCAAGATCCGGCTGCGGGCAGCCGACTCGCTCGAGTCGCTCGATGCCACCCTTGCCCAGCTGGAGCATGCCGAGCGGCTCGTTGACGCCATCGAGCGGCTGCGTGAGGCCAACCCGATGCTCGGGTTGCGCGGGGTGCGGCTCGCCGTCATCCATCCCGAGATCACCCGGATGCAGGTTCGGGCCATCATCGAGGCCGCATGCGACGCCGTCGCCGCCGGGTTTGACGTCAAGCCCGAGATCATGATCCCGCTGGCGAGCGACGCCGGTGAGCTGAAATGGGTGGCAGACGTGCTGCGCGATGAGGCGGCGGCGGTGCTGGCCGAACGCAACGCGACGCTCGACTACATGATCGGCACCATGATCGAGACACCGCGGGCAGCACTCACCGCGGGGCAGATGGCGGAGACGGCCGAGTTCTTCTCGTTTGGCACGAACGACCTCACCCAGACCACCTTCGCCATCAGCAGGGACGACGCAGAGGCCAGCTTCCTCATGAGCTATCTCCAGCTCGGTGTGCTCCATGACAACCCGTTCGCCACCCTCGACGACGCCGGCGTGGGGACGCTCATCCAGATGGCGGTGAAGGCGGGTCGCCAGGTCCGACCCCATCTCGAGGCGGGGATCTGCGGCGAGCACGGCGGCGAGCCAAGGTCGATCGCCCTGTGTCACGGTTACGGGCTCGACTACGTGAGCTGCTCGCCGTTCCGGGTCCCGGTAGCGCGGCTGTCCGCCGCCCATGCCGCGTTGGAGCGCTGAGACGGCGGCCGGGTGGGCCGACGCCCGGCGGGCGACAGCCTCGGTCCTCGTGCGTGCACTTGAACGCACTTGACCGACACGTGACCTTGGCGCGAGAGGCGACCACGGTCCAGCTTCGAGACCTGTGCGATCCGTGGATCGTGGAGCGACCTGGCCGCGGTGCCGACCGCAGCCGCCGCCAGGGCTCGGCTCCGACAGGGCTCGGATACGACAGGGCTCGGCTACGACAGGACGCTGTCGAGCGCGGCCACAGGGACGGCGTTGACCACAGCCAGCGAGCGCCGGGTGAAGGCGGCGAGTCTGTGCGCCTCCTGGGGCGTCAGCCGATCGCACACCCAATCCCAGTGCAGCGCCACCACGTCGCCTGGGACGAGATCGGCGGCCAACCGGTAGCCGTTGCTGGCGGCCCGGACGATCTCCCGTCCGCCCGGTTCCACCGTGAGCCTGGCCCCGTCCCACCACAGCCGATCCGTGGCCACCTCAGCGGTCCCGTTGCTGGTGGCGACGACCACCCCGCAACGTATGCGGCACCGATCCATCGTGTCGAGGGCGCTGCCGGTGAACCCGCTTCGCAGCAACCCGATCCATGGCGACACCGCCAGCACGTGGAAGCTGTGGTGCGGCACACCGCCCGCCGCCGTCAGCGAGGTGAGGGTGGAGCGGGCGGTACCAAGCCGGGCTGCGAAGCGGTCGTCGATCGACGCCGCCAGCCAGGTGGGGTCGATCCGGTCGAGGAGGTGGTTGCCGATCCAGTAGGCCTCGACCACATCTGCGTCGAGCGGACCGGTGGCGCTGCCGACCGATGCGGCGATCAGCTGCAGGTAGGGCCAGGCCCCGGAGAACCCTGCGGCGAGCTGGCGTAGCCCACCGTCGACGACACCGGCTGCGGCGTACTCGAGCAGCGCACCGTGGTCGGCTGGTCCGCAGTAGCCGAGGGCGTTCGGTGGGTAGGCAAAGCGGGCGAAGCGGAGCGGACCGGCGTCGGCGGCGGGGATCACGGAGCGACCGAGACCCTCCGTCCGGCCGCCCGCCACCCCGCACCAACAGCGACGGCGGTCCCCCCGGCGACCAGCCCGATCCCGACCGTCGATGGCAGCGCGGCGCCGCCGATGCCGGAGCCGAGCAGCGCCGTCACCACCGCACCGAACACCAGCACCGCCGTCACATCGACCGCCTGGGTGCGGGCCAGCGCCGCATACCAGGTGGCCACGTATGCGGTGAGGGTGCCGCCGGTCAGGGCGATCCACCCCCAGTCGACGGGGCGAAGCGCACCCAGCCCGGCGAACCCGCCGGTGACGACCAGCCAGCCGACGAGGGCGACGGCGCCGATCCCCATCCTGGCCACCCCGACGGTGAGCGGCGCAACGTCCGCAAGCACGTGTTTCGCCATCACCACCTCGACAGACCACAACAGCGTGGCGGCGAGGATCATCAACTCACCGCTGCCCAGCGACAGGTCGGTGATCCCGCCTGCCATCTCGACCTGACCGGCGACGAGGAGGGCAAAGGCGGCGAGATGCCAGCCGTTCATGCGTTCACCCAGCAGCGGGACCGCGAGCAGCGCCACCCACACCAGCAGCGACTTGTGGATCAGGGCCGCCTGGGTCGACTCCGCCCTGGCCAGCCCCTCGAAGAAGAGCCCGAAGGCGACCGCCCCCCCGAGGATGCCGATGGCGACAAGCCATGGCCGGCTCCGCGTCGGGATGGTGGTGAGGCGGGCACGGTCCTCGCGGCGGCGAGCGGCGACGACGGCGACCGCACCAAGGGCCGCTGCCGCGACGAGGTTCTTCATCGTGGTGTATGCGGTCGTCGACACCCCGGCGTCGACCCACGCCTTTACCCCGAGGCCGTTGACGTACACCGCCACCCCGCTCACCACAGCGGTGATCGATGCCAGGGCGATGCCGGCTCGTCTGGTGCCGGGAATCGTGCTGCGTGCCATATCTCCTCCGACCTCGTCGTGTGTCGCCATCCTCCGTCACCACTCCGATACCGACAACGGTCTGTTGGTCCTGCGGCCTCCTGCGGAAAGCCTCTAGGCCGCGGCGCCAGGGGCCTCGTACTCTCGGGAAGGTCCATCGAGGAGGTCCGTGTGACCGTGAGCGGCGTCATCGACCGGGTCGGTGTCGACGGCCTCATCGCTGCGTTGCGCGGCGAGGGGTACACCACCGTTGGCCCGACCGTGCGGGAGGGCGCCATCGTCTACGACGAGATCACGTCGACGAGCGATCTTCCGGTGGGATGGACCGATCGTCACGAGCCGGGTGGGTACCGGCTGGAGCGTCGCGGCGACGACCAGATGTTCGCCTATGTCGTCGGCCCCCAGTCGTGGAAGCGGTTCCTCTACCCACCGCACAACGTCATATGGTCGGGGGTGCGCAGCCAGGGCGGGTGGGATGCGGTGCCGCAGGCGCCGCCACCCCGCTACGCCTTCATCGGTGTGCGTGGGTGCGAGCTTGCGGCGATCGCCGTGCAAGATCGGGTGTTCCTCGCCGACGGCGAGCGCCCCGCCGACCCCTCGTACGCCGCAAGACGGGAGGGTGCCTTCATCGTTGCGGTGAACTGCACAGAGCCCCGCACCAACTGCTTCTGCACCTCGATGGGGACCGGGCCGACCGCAGGCCCCGGTCACGACGTCGTGCTCACCGAGATGGTCACGGACGAGGGCGTGCGGCTCCTCGTCGAGTCCGGATCGGACCGGGGCGAGCAGCTGCTGGCGAGCCTCGAGGGGGTTCGCCCCGCCACCACCGCCGAACGGGAGCTGGCCGAGCGGGTCATGGAGGCGGCGACCGCCTCCGTGCCCCACCATCTCGACACCACAGACATCCACGATCTCCTGCTGGGCAACCTGGAGCATCCGCAGTGGGAGTCGGTCGCCGGGCGCTGTCTTGGGTGCACCAACTGCACGCTGGTGTGCCCGACCTGTTTCTGCGGAACGGTGACAGACGAGCTGGAGCTCACCGGTGACATCGCCCGTCGGGTGCGGAGCTGGGATTCGTGTTTCACCCTCGACTTCTCCTACATCCATGGCGGTTCGATACGGCAGAGCCCTGCGGCGCGCTACCGGCAGTGGCTGACCCACAAGCTGGCCTCGTGGTTCGACCAGTTCGGGACGTCCGGGTGCGTCGGCTGCGGGCGGTGCATCACCTGGTGCCCCGTCGGCATCGATCTAGCCGCCGAGGTGGCCGCCATCCGCACCAACGACATGCGTCCCGGCCGGCTCGCCGTAACGGAGGTGACCACATGACACAGGTGCCCATCACCGACGTGCTGAGCGCACACCCGTTCTTCCGCGGGTTGACACCGCACGCCATCGACATCCTGGCCGGGTGCGCCACAGAGGTCGAGTTCCCCGCAGGCGCCGTCATCTTCAAGGAGGGCGACGCCGCCGATGCCTGCTTCCTCCTCACCGGTGGCAACGTCGCCCTCGAGATCGTCGTGCCGGGGCGGGGCCCGCACGTCGTCGAGACGCTGCACGCCGGCGAGGTGCTTGGTTGGTCGTGGCTGTTCCCTCCGTACCGGTGGACGTTCGACGCCGAGACGTTGATCGCCACCCGCGCCATCCGCTTCGACGGGGCGGAGCTGCGCAAGGCCAAGACCGCAGACAAGGAGCTCGGCTACGAGCTGATGATCCGATTCGCCCAAGTCCTGGTGGACCGGCTGCAGGCCACCAGGCTGCAACTTCTGGACATGTATGGCAACGCTGGCTGAACCGGCCGTCCCCAACCTCGACCCGATGGCCCCTGTGCCGTTCACGGTGCAGGGTGTCAGGGAGGAGCTGGAGGACACGTTCACGCTCGAGCTCGACCCGCCAGGCGGCCGCTTCGACTTCGCCCCAGGTCAATTCACGATGCTCTACGCCTTCGGGGTCGGCGAGGTGCCGATCTCGATCAGCGGCGACCCTTCCCGCCCCGACCGGCTCGTGCACACCATCCGCGCCGTCGGCGCCGTCACCCGGGCGCTGCGCAACCTGCGACCGGGCGACAGGGTCGGGGTACGCGGCCCGTTCGGCACCCCATGGCCGATCGAAGACGCCGCCGGCCGCGACGTCGTGTTTGTCGCCGGCGGCATCGGGTTGGCGCCGCTGCGCCCCGCCATCTGTCGGGCGCTGGAGCGCCGCGACCACTACGGCCAGGTGGTGGTGCTGTACGGGGCCCGCTCACCGCACGAGCTGCTGTTCGCCGAGGAGCTGCAGGACTGGGGCGGCCGCTTCGACGTCACCGTGCTGGTGACGGTCGACAGCGCCGACCGCACCTGGTTCGGGTCGGTTGGCGTCGTCACCAAGTTGGTGCCGAGGGCCCCTCACGACCCGGCCAACACAACGGCGTTCGTGTGCGGGCCCGAGATCATGATGCGCTTCACCGGCCAGGAGCTACACACCCGCGGGGTCGACCCAGACCACATCTTCGTGTCGATGGAGCGCAACATGAAGTGCGGCGTCGGCTTCTGCGGCCACTGCCAGTTCGCCACCGAGCTGGTGTGCCGCGACGGCCCCGTGTTCCGCTTCTCCGACATCTCCAGGCTCCTCAACGTGCGGGAGGTGTGAGGTGGCCGTGCACAGCCCGATTCTGCGAAAGCCGACGCTCGCCGTCTTCAAGTTCGCCTCGTGTGACGGGTGCCAGTTGAGCCTGCTCGACGCCGAGGACGAGTTGCTTGCCGTGGCCGAGGTCATCGACATCGCCAACTTCCTCGAAGCGTCCCGCGACGTGCGACCCGGTCCGTACGACGTGACGCTTGTCGAGGGCTCGATCACCACCGCCCACGACGCCGCCAGGATCCGCCGCATCAGGGAGGAGTCGAAGTTCCTGGTCACCATCGGAGCCTGTGCCACCGCAGGCGGCATCCAGGCGCTGCGCAACTGGAAGGACGTGTCCGAGCTGACCGCCCTGGTGTACGCCAACCCCGGGTACATCGACACGCTCGACACGTCGACCCCGGTGTCGTCCCACGTTGCGGTCGACTTCGAGCTGCGGGGCTGCCCGATCTCGAAGGGCCAGCTGCTCGAGGTGGTCACTGCTCTCCTGCAGGGGCGGCGGCCCGCCATCCCCACCTACAGCGTGTGCGTCCAGTGCAAGCAGCGGGGCACTGCGTGCGTGATGGTGGCCGAGGGCATCCCGTGTCTCGGTCCGGTCACGCAGGCAGGCTGCGGCGCCATATGCCCCGCATACCACCGCGGCTGCTACGGGTGCTTCGGGCCGATGGAGGCGCCGAACACCGAGGCGCTGTCGGCGTGGTGGAGCAGGCTTGGCGTCGATGATCGCGGGCTTGTCGACTCCTACCGCGGCTTCAACGCCTGGGCCAGGGCCTTCCGCGACGCCTCAGACCGGCACGAGGCGGCGATCACTATCCGAGGAGCGACCCCATGACACGCAAGAAGGAGATCCGCCGCATCGACGTCGACTACCTGGCCAGGGTGGAGGGCGAGGGGTCGCTACGGGTGAAGGTGGTGGACGGCGCTGTCGGGGATGTCGAGTTCGGCATCTTCGAGCCGCCTCGCTTCTTCGAGGCCTTCATGCGGGGTCGTATGTTCACCGAGGCGCCGGACATCACTGCCCGCATCTGTGGGATCTGCCCGATCGCCTACCAGATGAGCTCTGTGCATGCGATGGAGGCCGCCGTCGGCGTCACCGTCGGCGGCCAGCTCAGGGCATTGCGCCGTCTCATCTACTGCGGCGAGTGGATAGAGAGCCACGCCCTCCACGTCTACATGCTCCACGCCCCCGACTTCCTCGGGTACCAGAGCGCCATCCACATGGCGGCCGACCACCGCGACATCGTGGAGCGCGGGCTGCGACTGAAGAAGGCGGGCAACAGCATCGTCGGTGTTCTCGGCGGGCGCGAGATCCACCCCGTCAACGTCAGAGTCGGTGGCTTCTACCGGGTCCCCACCAAGACCGAGCTGCTCACCCTGGTCGACGAGCTGGAGTGGGGGCGGGATGCGGCGTCGGCGACGGTGCGGTGGGTCGCCCAACTCCCCACGCCGAAGATCGAGATGGACTTCGAGCTGGTGTCGCTGTCGCATCCGGGCGAGTACCCGTTCAACGAGGGGCGGCTTGTCTCGAACAAGGGTCTCGACATCTCCGCTGCCGAGTGGAACGACGTCTTCGCGGAGGAGCACGTGGCACGATCCAACGCCCTGCACTCCCGCATCAAGGGACGGGGGGCCTACCACGTCGGCCCGTTGGCCCGCTACAGCCTCAACTTCGACAAGCTGCGACCGCTGGCCCAGGGTGCGGCGCTCGAGGCCGGTCTTGGCCCGACCTGCTCCAACCCGTTCCAGAGCATCGTCGTGCGATCCGTCGAGATCCTCCACGCCTTCGAGGAGGCGCTCGCCATCATCGACGGCTACGAGCGCCCGGAAGCGGCGTACGTCCCCGTGACACCGGCGGCGGGGGTGGGCCACGGGGCCAGTGAGGCGCCGCGGGGCTTGCTGTACCACCGCTACCGCCTCGACGACGACGGCCGCATCCTCGACGCCCAGATCGTGCCCCCCACCTCGCAGAACCAGCTGACCATCGAGTCGGATCTGCGGGCCGTGCTCGAGGCCAACCTCGATCTCCCTGACGCCGAGTTGGGGTGGCGGCTGGAGCAGACCATCCGCAACTACGACCCGTGCATCTCGTGCGCCACCCACTTCCTCGACCTGCGCATCGAGCGGAGCACGTCGTGACGACCCCGGCACCCCGGGTCCTCGTCGCCGGTGTCGGCAACGTCTATCGGGGTGACGACGGTGTCGGCCCGGTCGTCGCCGCCCGGCTCGGCCCCACCCTGCCGAGCACGGTGCGCACCCTCGAAGGCATCCAGGACCCGCTCCTCGTGATCGAGGCGTGGGATGGCGCCGAGCTGGCTGTGGTGATCGATGCCGTTGTGTCAACGGAGCGGCCCGGAACGGTCCACGTGCTCGAGGTCGCCGGTCCGCTGCCCGCCATGTTCCGCAGGTTGTCGAGCCACCTGTTCAGCGTTGCCCAGGTGATCGAGCTCGGCCACGTGCTGGGTCGCATGCCAGCCCGGCTCGTGGTCATCGGGGTCGAAGCGGCAGACATGGGGCAGGGCCGCGTCGGGCTCTCCCCTGTCGTCGAGGCTGCCGTCGATGACGTTGTGGCCAGGGTCAGGGTGCTGGTGGCCGACCACCTCGGCGCCACCCGGGAGGGGGTGGGCAATGCATGAGGCGCCGATGGTCGCTGCGCTCGTCGCCGAGGCGGAGGCGATCGTTGAGAGGGCGTGCGTCAGCCCGCAACAGATCGGCATCACCGTCGGGGCGCTGAGCGGCATGTCCCCCGCTGCGGTGCGCACCCACTGGCGGCGCCTGGCCGGCCCGCTGCTACAGCACGCCAAGCTCGACATCGAGGTCGAAGACGACCGGCACGCCGATCTGCACGCCGCCAGCACCTTCGGGCTCGTCCTCAGCTACGTCGACGTCGACGTCGATGTAGCTGAGCGGGGGGTGTGACGTGTGCGTCGCCTTGCCCGGCCAGGTGGTTGCCATCGATCCCGGCTCGACGGCGGCGACCGTCGCCTACGGTGCGGTGGAGCGCCATGTCGACCTCATGATGACGCCCGAGGTCGGCGTGGGCGACTGGGTCATCGTCCACTCCGGCTTTGCGCTGCGCCGGATCGGCTCGGCCGAGGCCGCAGACATCCGCAGCATCCTCGACGACCCTGTGGCGGCTTGTGGCCGCTGACCCGCCGCTCCGCCTCGGCGACTATGCTGCCGGCTTCGCCCGGTGCCGTCGCTGCGCCGGCCCTCCCGTGACGCCATGCGCGCGGGGACCCAGGAGAGCCACAAGGAGTCGACGATGGAACAGGTGACGTTGCGCGCCGAGACCCGCACCGCGATCGGGAGCCGCACGGCACGTCAGATGCGCCGCCAGGGCAAGGTGCCGGCGACCGTGTACGGCCGAGGGATCGTTCCGATGTCGGTGGCGCTGAGCCGTCGCGACCTGTTTGCGGCGCTGCACACCGAGGCCGGCCACAACGCACTCATCAACGTCGAGGTCGAGGGCGCCGCCGCCGTGCTCACCGTTGCCCGCGAGATCCAGCGGCATCCGGTGCGTGGCGACATCACCCATCTCGACCTGATCAAGGTGTCGCTCGACGTCGCCATCGAGGCCGACGTGTCGCTCGAGTACCTTGGTACGCCTGCCGGGGTTCGCGAGGGGGGGATCGTCGAGACGATCGAGAACAGCGTCGTCATCGAGGCTCTCCCTGCGGCCATACCGTCGAGCATCCCACTCGACATCAGCGAGATGGAGGTCGGGGACATCCTGCGGATCGCAGACCTGCCCGTCATCGATGGAGTCACCTATGTAGACGATCCCGATCGGCCCCTCGTCACCATCCTCGTGCCCCGTGCCGAGGAGGAGCTCGCCGAGGCGGAGGGTGGCGAGGGCGAGGGTGCGGCCGAGACGCACGAGCCAGGCGAGGACGACGGGAGCTGAGCGAGGGTCCGCCACTCGTCGTCGGGCTGCGCAACCCTGGTCAGCGCTACGAGCGCACTCGTCACAACCTCGGCGCCGAGGTCGTTGGGTTGGTGGCAGCCCGCACCGGCGCCGTCTTCAGGAAGGCGCCCAAGTTCATCCGCGCCGATGTGGCTGAGGTGCGCATCGGCGAGCACAAGGTCGTGCTGGCGCTGCCGAGGACGTTCATGAACGAGTCAGGGCAGGCGGTGGCCCCTCTTGTGCGCTACTTCTCGACCCCGCCAGAGCGGCTGCTGGTCGTCCACGATGACATCGACCTGCCGTTCGCCAAGCTTCGGGTGCAGGCTGACCGCAGCTCGGGGGGCAACAACGGGGTGGCCTCCGTCATTGCATCTCTCGGCACCCGGGAGTTCTGGAGGTTGAAGTGTGGTGTCGGCCGGCCGCCCGGTCGCCAGGACCCGGCAGACTTCGTGCTCCACCCCTTTGCCAAGCTTGAGCGGGACGAGATCGACGTCATGGTCCAGCTGGCAGCAGACGTCGTCGAGGTGTTTGTCGGTTCGGGCGGGGATGCCGCCAGACAGACGGCCGGCGAGCTCAAACCGTGAACGGGGGCTGAGTAGCGGGGGCAGAGCGGGGCAGACGGTAACCTCCTGACGCCAGCCCGCTCCGGAGGTTTCCCGCATGTCTCGCTACGTCGGCGCCATCGACCAGGGCACGACCAGCACCCGGTTCGTGCTCGTCGACAAGGCGGGCAGGTTTGTCGCCATGTCGCAACGAGAGCACGCCCAGATCTACCCGAGACCGGGATGGGTCGAGCACGACGGCGCCGAGATCTGGGCGAACACCGAGCTGGTGATCGCCGAGGCGCTTGCTGCGGCCGAGGCGTCGCCCGCAGACCTGGTGGCGGTCGGCGTCACCAACCAGCGGGAGACCACCATCGTCTGGGATGCGGCCAGCGGGGAGCCTGTGGCCAACGCCATCGTGTGGCAGGACACACGGACCGACGAGCTGTGCCGGGCGCTGGCAGGCGACGAAGGCCCCGACCGCTTCCGCCGTACCACCGGTCTCCCCCTCGCCACCTATTTCTCCGGTCCCAAGCTGCGCTTCCTCCTCGACAACGTAACCGGTCTACGCCACCGCGCCGAGACCGGCGAGGTCAAGTTCGGGACGATGGACTCCTTCTTGGTGTGGAAGCTCACCGGCGAGCACGTCACCGATGTCACCAACGCCTCCCGCACCATGCTGATGGACCTGGACACGCTGGACTGGGACCCTGCGTTGCTCGAGGCGATGAGCGTGCCTGCGGCCATGCTGCCGCGTATCGTGCCCTCCGTCGGCGTGGTGGGGCGGGCCGGCCACGTCCTCGAGGGGGTCCCGGTGACCGGCATCCTCGGCGACCAGCAGAGCGCCATGTTCGGCCAGACCTGCTTCGGTGTCGGTGACGCCAAGAACACCTACGGCACGGGGTGCTTCATGCTGCTCGGCACCGGGACCCGCATCGTGCACTCGGAACACGGGCTGCTAACCACCGTCGCCTACCAGATCGGCTCCGGCAAGCCCCGCTACGCCCTCGAGGGATCGGTGGCCATCGCCGGAGCCGCCGTCCAGTGGCTGCGGGACAACCTGAAGCTGCTCGACACCGCACCCCAGATCGAGGAGCTGGCGGCGACCGTCGCCGACAACGGGGACGTCTACTTCGTCCCGGCGTTCTCAGGGCTGTTCGCCCCCTACTGGCGCTCCGACGCCAGGGGCGTGCTCGTCGGGCTCACGCGCTACAGCGACAGGGGCCACGTCGCCCGCGCCGTCCTCGAGGCCACCGGCTACCAGACCCGCGACGTGCTCGAGGCGATGGAGGCCGACTCGGGCGTGGCCTTGCACGAGCTGCGGGTCGACGGCGGTATGGTGGCCAACAAGCTGCTGATGCAGTTCCAGGCCGACATCCTCGGCGTCCCTGTGGTGGTCCCCGAGGTGACAGAGACGACGGTGCTCGGCGCCGCATACGCTGCCGGTATAGCGGTGGGGTTCTGGCGGGGCATCGACGATGTCCGCACTCACTGGGCGGAGGCGCACCGCTACACCCCGGCCATGACGGAAGATGAGCGCACCCGGCTCTACGCCGGATGGCACAAGGCCGTCAGCAAGAGCTACGGCTGGGTCGAGTAGACCTCCCGCTCGCCCACCCCAGCCGGGATGTGCTCACTACCATCGCCGCGGTGAACCTCCCGAACGTCCTCGCCTACACCAGGATCATCCTCACGCCTGTGGTGATGACGCTCGTGTTGCTGTCGAGCCACATCGACCATGCGTTTGGCCTCGCCTTTGCGGTGTTCGCCGTCGCCGCCTCCACCGACTTCCTCGATGGTTACCTGGCGCGACGCTGGGAGATCACTACCACGCTCGGGGCGTTCCTCGACTCTGTTGCCGACAAGGTGCTGGTCACCGGGAGCCTGCTCGTGCTCATCGAGGTGGGGAGGGCCTGGTCGTGGGCGGCGTTTGTGATCATCGCCAGGGAGTTGGCCGTGATGGGTCTGCGCGGTGTCGCCGCCATCGAGGATCGCTCCAAGGTGCCGCCGAGTTGGTGGGGCAAGGCCAAGGCGCTTGTCCAGTTTGCCACGATCGGGCTGGCGCTGATGCGTCTCCACGATCAATGGGGGCCGCTCTACCTCGACGAGTGGTCGATGTTGCTGGCGGTGGCCGTCACCCTCATCTCCGCATGGGACTACTTCTCCCGCTTCGGAGGGTCGCTGCGCCGCCGCCCCAGCCAGGCGGTGCGGTCGGCGGCGTGACGCCGGGTACGATGGCCGGTCGTGACCCCACCGCTCTCCGTACTCCTCGACAGGTGGCCGGCCGCCCGTACCCCACGTCTCCCTGGGCGCCTCGCCGTCCCGCCAGGGCTGCGGGCACTCAGCCTCGCCGTAATCGCTAGACACGCCGCAGCTCCGGTGTTGGCCGTCGTGCCGGGGGAGCGCGACGCCGAGGAGCTCATCGACGACCTCGCGCTGTTCACCGACGAGGTCTTGCTCCTCCCGGCGTGGGGAACGCTGCCCTTCGAGCACATCTCGCCAAACACCTCGACGATGGCGGCGCGCTGCGAGGCCCGCCACCGCCTCATCTCGGGCGGCCCGGGCGTGGTGGTGGTTGGCTCGGTGCGGGCCGCCATCCAGCGGCTGAGCCCGACCCGGGTGGCCCCGATCATCGTGACCGCAGGGGAGGAGCGGGACTTCGAAGGCGTCGTCGCCGAGCTGGTCGAGGCCGGCTACACCCGCACCGATCGTGTCGAGGGCCGTGGCGAGCTGGCCGTGAGGGGCGGGATCATCGACGTCGCCCCGGCGCAGGGTGGCGACCCGATCCGTATCGAGTTCTGGGGCGACGAGGCCACCGAGATCAGGTCGTTCTCGGCGAAGACACAGCGGTCCACCGAGCCCGTCGACCGGATGGTCGCCTTTCCTGCCCGTGAGGTCGTGCCGGACACGCCGATCCGCGACGCCGCCAAGCGGCTCGCCGTCGACGAGCCGTGGGCAGGCGCCACCTGGGACCGCATCGCCTCGGGGATCACGTTCCCCGGCATCGAGAGCTGGCTCCCATGGCTGGCCCCTGAGCGAACCACCATCGACGAGGCCGTTGGGCCGGTTGTCGTGTTCGACGCCGCCCAGTGCACCGCTCGGGCCGCCGAGCTGCTGCGAGAGGAGGAGGACCTCGCCGCCGCCCTCGCCACAACCTGGGGTCACGGCGCTCCCGAGGCGGGGGCCCATCCGCTCCTCTACCTGGAGCTGGCCTCCCGTCTCGAGCGTCTCGCCCATCTCGACGCCCCACCTGCGGCCGCAGGGCCGGGTGACGAGGCGCTGACGGTTCGCGGTCTCGATGCGGCACCAGGCGACGCCGAGTCGGTCGGCGCCGCCATCACCCGCTGGCGGACCAGGGGTGTCGACATCATCGTCGCCATGGATGGTGACGCCGCCGCCGCCCGGGTGTCCCGTCTTCTCGGCGAGGCCGGCACCTTCGTGCCAAAGCTGGACATGCTCGACGTCGTTCAACCCGCCGTGCTCCCCGTCGGTATCCACCACGGCTTTGTCGCCGACTGGCTCGGGGTCGGGGTCGTCGGGGAGCAGGAGGTGGCGGGGAGACGCCGTTCCCACCGCCGCCACGGGCTGCGCCGCCCCGTCGCAGGGGCCGAGGCGTACCGCGACCTGCGACCGGGCGACTACGTCGTCCACCATCGCCACGGCATCGGTCGCTTCGAGGGTCTCGTCCACCGGGAGATCGCAGGTGTCGAACGCGACTACCTGCTGGTGGCGTATGCCGGCGAGGACCGCCTCTATGTCCCCACCGACCAGCTGGCCGCGGTGCGCCGCTACACCGGCGGGGAGACGCCGCGGCTCTCCCGGATGGGCGGCGCTGACTGGGCGGCGACCAGGGGAAGGGTGCGCAAGGCGATAGCCGTCGTCGCCGAGCAGGTCGTCGACCTGCACCGCAGACGGGCTCGGGCCATTGGGCACCACTTCCCGCCTGACACGCCATGGCAGCGTGAGCTGGAGGCGGCGTTCCCATACGAGGAGACAGGGGATCAGCTCACCGCCATCGCAGACGTCAAGACGGACATGGAGAAGGCGGAGCCGATGGATCGGCTGGTGTTTGGCGACGTCGGCTTTGGCAAGACCGAGGTGGCGCTGCGGGCCGCCTTCAAGGCCGTGCAGGGTGGCAAGCAGGTGGCCGTGCTGGTGCCAACGACGCTGCTCGCCCAGCAGCACCTCGCCACGTTTCGGGACCGCCTCGCTGCCTACCCGATCAAGGTCGAGATGCTCAGCCGGTTTCTCACCACCGGCGAGCAGCGGGGCGTCGTGGCCGGGCTTGGCGCCGGCACGGTCGACATCGTCATCGGCACCCACCGGCTGATCTCCGAGGACGTCAGGTTCAAGGACCTCGGGCTGCTCGTCGTCGACGAGGAGCAGCGCTTCGGGGTGGCGGCCAAGGATGCGCTCAAGCGGATGCGCACCTCGGTCGATGTCCTCACCCTCACCGCCACCCCGATCCCCCGCACCCTGGAGATGGTGCTCACCGGGATCCGTGACGTGAGCAGCATCCGCACCCCGCCGGAGGACCGCCACCCCATCCTCACCTACGTCGGGCCATTCGACGAGCAGACCGTGTCTGCGGCGATTCGGCGCGAGATGCTGCGCGAGGGGCAGGTCTTCTATGTGCACAACCGCATCCAGTCGATCGACCACGCCCTCGCCAGGCTGCGGAGGTTGGTGCCGGACGCCCGCTACGCCGTTGCCCACGGGCGGATGAGTGAGGGGCAGCTCGAGCAGGTGATGTTCGAGTTCTGGAACCGCGAGCACGACGTGCTGGTGGCCACCACGATCATCGAGTCCGGTCTCGACCTGCCCCAGGTGAACACGCTGATCGTCGAGAACGCCGAACGGCTTGGCCTCGCCCAGCTGTACCAGCTGCGGGGCCGGGTGGGGCGGTCGAGCCAGCGGGCCTATGCCTACCTGTTCCACCCCGTGACCGAGCGTCTCAGCGAGGATGCCTACCGGCGTCTCGAGGCGATTGGCGAGTTCGCCGATCTCGGGTCCGGGTTCGAGCTGGCGATGCGGGACCTCGAGATTCGGGGGGCGGGGAGCATCCTCAGCGAGACCCAGGCGGGGCACATCGCCGCCGTCGGCTTCGACCTCTACATCGAGCTGATGGCGGATGCCGTGAGTGAGCTCAAGGGCGAGACGCGGGAGAAAGAGGAGCTCGCCGAGGTGCGGATCGACGTTCCCGTCGACGCCCACCTCCCTGACGATTACCTGCCGGACGCCGACTCGCGGCTCGAGGCCTACCGGCTTCTCGCCGCCGCCACCAGCGCCGGCCAGGTCGAGGACGTCGCCGCAGAGTGGCGCGACCGCTTTGGCGAGCTGCCGGCACCGGCCAAGGCGCTGCTCGATGTGGCCAGGCTCCGTGTCGAGGCGCTCCGCATCGGTCTCACCGAGATCGTGCGGGTGCGCAACGAGGTGCGGCTTGCCCCCGTGTCGCTGCGAGCAGCCGAGGAGGTGCGCCTGGAGCGGCTGGCGCGAGGGGCGGTGGTGCGAGGCGACGTGGTGTTCATCCGGGTACCTCGCGGCGACCTGGTGACTGCGCTGCTCGACTTCCTTCGTAAGATGTGGCCCCCGGTCGAGGAGCAGCCCACGTGACCACCCGCCGCCACATGCTGGCGTGGCTTGCAGCGCTTGCGCTTGCGGCAACGGCGTGCAGCGCCGCAGACACGCTTGCCACGGTCAACGGGGAGACGATCACCCGCAGCGAGCTCGAGGGGCTCAACCCTGCGTACGCCGACACCGCAACGGCGCCCGCCGAGCAGTTGCGAAACGACCTGGCCCAGCTCATCATCGCCGAAGCCGTCGCCAGCGCCGTCGCCGATGAGTTCGGGGTGCGGTTCAGCGACACCGACATCGCCGCTCGCATCGCCAGCCCGCCGCAGCGCTACGCCGCCCTCTTCGCCGCCGGTGGTGGGGAGGACCAGCTTCGCACGAATGCGTTGCAGACCCTGCTGCGTGACGCCGTCGTGCCAAGGCTCATCGAGCAGCAGCATGGGAGCTGGGATGCGTACGCCACCGCCGAGCCCCAGAACGTGGTGCGGATGTGTGTCCGCCACATCATGGTGGCGACTGAGGCGGAGGCCGAGGTGGTCGCGCAACGGCTCGAGGCGGGCCAGGTCTTCGAGGATGTCCGCGCCGAGGTCTCGCTCGACACGACAAGCCCTGGCGGGTTGCTGACCGTCGGTGGGGAGTGCCCCGTCCATGTCGGCGCCCTCGGCGTCGAGTTCGCCGCCGCCGCCGCCGCCGCTCCCTTGGGGGAGGCGACGGGCCCGGTGGCGAGCAACGCCGGCTTCTTCCACGTGATCGTCGTCGAGGACAGGGTGGGTGCCGACGGGGGCATCGAGACCGCAGAGGAGCTCCTCGAGGCGCTCGATACCGCCGCCGCCAGCGACATCTTCAACCCATGGGCGAGTGCGGCGGTCAGGGAGGCCGACGTGACCATCGCCTCCTCCATCGGCCGCTGGTCGGCGGAGGGGCTCGGTATCGCCGCCCCCGGCACCTGACCCTGTGGGCGAGACGGCCCCCATCGCCGTTGTCGGGCTCGGCCCCGCCGGTCTCGACCGGCTCGCCGGTCAAGGGCGCCAGCTCGCGCTCGATCCGGGTCGGCGCCTCGTGCTCCGCACGCTGCAGCACCCGGCCGCCGCCGAGCTGGCCGCTGGGCGCGATGCCCTGTCATGCGACGACCTGTACGAGACAGCAGCCGGTTTCGACGAGCTGTATGCCGCAATCGCATCCAGGGTGGTGACGCTTGCGGCGGGGACGCCCGTCACCTACGCCGTGCCGGGGAGCGCCGCCGTCGGGGAGCGGGCGGTCGCCGCCATCAGAACCGGTGCCGCCACCGCCGGTCTTGAAATGGTGGTGCATCCTGGGGAGTCGTTCCTCGACCTGGTGTGGGTGCGGACCGGCTGTGACCCCATCGCCGCCGGTGTGCAGGTGCTCGATGGGCGGGCGCTCCCCGACCCGCTGCCGCTGCATCTGCCGACGGTGGTCACCCAGGTCGACAGACGTGAGGTGCTCGGCGACGTCGCCGTCGCCCTGGGGAGGACCCTCGACGGTGACACATCGGTCATCGTGCTCGACCGGCTCGGCAGCGATGACGAGGTGGTCGTCACGGTGCCGCTTCGGGAACTGGCCCGATACCAGCCGGGTCCGCGCACAACGCTCTACCTGTCCCCGCCCCCCACCGGGTGGTACGGGTTGGTCACCACCAACCGCCGTCTCCGACGCGAGTGCCCGTGGGACAGGGAGCAGACGCACCACACGTTGCTCCCGCACCTCGTCGAGGAGACGTACGAGACCGTCGAGGCGATCAGCCGTCTCGACGCCGCCGCCCCCCGTGGAGAGCCAGACCTCGGAAGCTACGCACAGCTGGAGGAGGAGCTCGGAGACCTGTTGTTGCAGGTGGTGTTCCACGCCACCCTGGCCGAGGAGCCGGGAGCCTTCGGGGTGGAGGAGGTTGCAGAGGGGATTCGGCGCAAGCTGGTGCAGCGCCACCCCCACGTGTTCGGGGATGTCATCGCTGAGGACGCCGCAACCGTCTCGGCCAACTGGGAGCGGATCAAGGCCACCGAGAAGGTGCGGGAATCGCTGATGGACGGTGTCCCGCAGGCGATGCCGGCGCAGGCACGCGCCGAGGCGCTGCAACGACGGGCGGCCACCGTCGGATTCGACTGGAATGAGGCGGCGCCGGTTCTCGACAAGCTGCGTGAGGAGGTCGACGAACTGGCAGCCGACATCGCCGACCCGGAGGGGGCCACCCACGAGCTTGGTGATGTGCTGTTCACCGTGGTCAACCTGGCCCGTCACCTCGGCATCGATCCCGAGCTCTCGTTCCGCCGGGCCAACGACCGCTTTGCCGACCGCTTCCGCACCATGGAGCGGCTGGCTGCGGCCGAGGGCGAGGCCCTCGACGGCATGTCGCTCGAACAGCTTGATGCCTTGTGGGCGCTGACCAAGGGCTGAGCATCGGGCGCCAGCGGGTTCTCCGTCTTCCGCACCACCCGTGATAGCCTCGCCGGCGACGTCATCGAAAGGGCCCACACGTGACCGCGATCACCAAGGTATGGGCTCGCGAGATCCTGGACTCCCGGGGTAACCCGACGGTCGAGGCCGAGGTCCACCTTGCCGGTGGAGGGTTTGGCCGGGCGGCCGTGCCCTCCGGGGCGTCCACCGGGGCGCTCGAGGCCAACGAGCTTCGAGACGGCGGAGACCGCTACGGCGGCAAAGGCGTGCAGCGGGCGGTCGCCAACGTCAACGAGATCATTGCTCCTGCGCTCGTCGGGCTCGTGGCCACCCGTCAGGAGCACATCGATCAGGTGATGCTCGACCTCGACGGAACGCCAAACAAGTCAAGGCTTGGCGCCAACGCCATCCTCGGAGTGTCGCTCGCCGTGGCTCGAGCCGGTGCCGCGGCGGTGGGTCTGCCGTTGTTCCGCTACCTCGGTGGCACCTCGGCCCGCACCCTGCCGGTTCCCTGCCTGAACGTCGTCAACGGAGGCGCCCACGCCGCCAACTCCGTCGACATCCAGGAGTTCATGCTCGTCCCCGGCGGCGCCCCAAGCTTCTCCGAGGCGCTGCGCTCAGGGATCGAGGTGTACCACTCCCTCAAGAAGGTGCTCGCCGGGCGGGGTCTCACCACCAACGTCGGCGACGAGGGTGGTTTCGCCCCCGACCTCCCCGCCGATCGTGCCGCTCTCGAGTTGCTGAGCGAGGCGGTGACGGCCGCCGGGTACACCCCTGGGGAGGACATCTCCTTCGCCCTCGATGTCGCCGCCACCGAGCTGTACCGCGGCGACCACTACGAGCTCAACGGTCGCCGCCACTCCGCAGACGAGATGGTCGACTACCTGGCCGGGCTTGCCGACGACTTCCCGCTGGTCTCGATCGAGGACGGTCTCGCCGAGGCCGATTGGGATGGCTGGGCACTGCTCACCGAGCGGCTGGGTCGTCGCCTCCAGCTCGTCGGTGACGATCTGTTTGTCACAAACGAGGGCATCCTGCGCCGCGGCATCGACGAGGGTGTCGCCAACGCCGTGCTCATCAAGGTCAACCAGATCGGCTCGCTGTCGGAGACGCTGCACACGATGGAGCTGGCGGAGCGTCACCGCTACGGCCGCATGGTGTCGCACCGATCCGGCGAGACCGAGGACTCGTTCATCAGCCATCTCGTCGTCGCCACAAACGCCGGGCAGATCAAGACCGGCGCCCCGGCCCGCGGTGAGCGGACGGCCAAGTACAACCAGCTGCTGCGGATCGAGGAAGCGCTCGGGAGCGACGCCCGGTATGCCGGCTGGACCCCGTTCGAGGTGGAGCGATGACCGACACCATGGTCGAGCGACACACCGAGTGGCATGAACCACCGGGGCGGCGGCGGGCCGGCTGGGTCGCCGTGCTGTTGATCGTTGCGCTTGCCGTCACCCTGGCCGGGGTGTTCCCGTTCCGCCAGATCATCGCAAGCGATCGTCAGGTGGAGGCGACGCAGGCCAAGCTCGATGCCCTGCCCACCGAGAACGCCAGGCTCGAGGAGGAGATCGAGATCCTGGGGACCCCTGCCGAGATCGAGCGGCTGGCCAGGGAGGACCTGGGGCTCGTCTACCCGGGCGAGACCGGATTTGCCGTGCGCCCAGAGGAGGCTGCGACCCGGCAACCCGAGCCCGTCCTCGGTGGCCAGGGAGACCACCGGTCGATCGTCCAGAAGGTCTGGGACTTCCTCACCGGGCGCGATCTCGTGCCAGATGGATGACCGCAGCGTCGTCACCGCCCAGATGGGAAGGGCGCCGAGGTCGCCAGTGGAGGTCGTGGCCAGGTGCCACCTCGGGCTCCCCGTTGTGATCGCGGTGCCGCCGCACCTCGACGATGGAACGCCGTTCCCCACCCGCTACTGGTTGACGTGCCCGCTCGCCATCCACCGGATCGGCCGCATCGAGTCGAGGGGTGGTGTCGCCGCCGCCGATGGTCGGGTCGCAGCAGATGCGGTCTTCCGGGACCGTTTCGACGCCGCCATGACCCGCTACGCCACCGAGCGTGACGCCCTCATCGACGCCGGCGCCCCGCCTTCCCGTCCCTCTGGCGGGGTCGGCGGATCGCACCAGGGGGTGAAGTGTCTCCACGCCCACTACGCCGATCACGCCGCCGGACGCGACAACCCGGTGGGGGAGGTGACGGGGCACGCCATCGAGCCGCTCGATTGCTCCCTCCCCTGCGTGGCCGTGGTCGACGGGGCCGTGGGGCGCAACCCGGCGTGGCGCAGGCCAAAGCAGACGCCGCGGTGAGGGTTGCCGCAGTCGACATCGGCACCAACACCACCCGCCTGCTCATCGCCGACGTCGTGGATGGCGGGATGACCCGGCTCGATCGGCGCTCCATCGTGACCCGGCTCGGCCAGGGCGTCGATGTGGGCAGGGTGCTCGCCCCCGAGGCGATCGACCGCACCGTCGCCGTCCTCGGCGTGTACGGCGAGGCGATCCGGGCGGCCGTGTGCCAGCGGGTGCGGGCGGTGGCGACGTCGGCGGTGCGTGACGGTGCCAACCGGGACGTCTTCCTGGCGACAGCCGCAACGGCGCTCGGCGCACCGCTCGAGGTGATCGGCGGCGATGAGGAGGCGGCGCTCTCGTTCGCCGGCGCCACGACTGGCGTGAGTGGCGCGCCGCCCTACCTGGTCATCGACCCTGGCGGCGGCAGCACCGAGTTCGTGCTCGGGGTGTCGTCCCCGTCGTATGCGGTGAGCGTCGACATCGGTTCCGTGCGTCTCACCGAGCGGGTGTTGCCAGACCACCCGGCGTCGCCACATCAGCTGGCGGCGGCGCGCCGGCACGTCGATGACCTGCTTGCCGCCGCCGTTGCGCTACCGGCGCCGCCAGGAACGGTCGTCGGTGTCGGCGGGACGTTCACAAGTCTCGCCGCCATCCATCTCCGGCTTGCCACCTACGACCCCGACCGGGTGCACGGCACGATCCTCGCCGCCGCAGACCTCGGTGGCCTCGCCGGGTGGCTCGCCACCCTCACCATGGAACAGACAGCGGGCATCCCGTCCCTCGACCCGGCCCGCGCCCCTGTCCTGTTGGGAGGCGCCGTCGTCGCCGAACGCAGCGCCCGTCACGTCGGGGCGGGCTCGATCCTCGTCTCCGAACACGACATCCTCGACGGGGTCGTGCTCAGCGTCGCCAGGTGATCAGTCCTCGGCCTTCATCTCCTGACGCACCTTCTCGACGAGATGGGCGGGGAGCTCGTCGTAGCGATGGTGCTCGGCGGTGAAGGTGCCCCACCCCTGGGTGATGGAGCGCAGATCGATCGCGTACCGCATGATCTCCGAGGTGGGCACGAGCGCGGTGACTTGCTGCATGCCACCCTCGGCCACCTCGGTGCCCTGCACCTGGCCGCGGCGCGCCGACAGGTCGCCCATCACGTCACCCTGGTACTCGGGGGGAACCTTCACCTGGACCCGCGAGATGGGCTCGAGCATGATCGGCCCGGCGTCGGCCATGGCCGCCCGGAACCCGAGCCGCCCCGCCATCCTGAACGACATCTCAGACGAGTCGACCGAGTGGTACTTGCCGTCGATGCAGTGCACCCTGACGTCCACCACCGGGTAGCCGTTGACGCCACCGTCGGCGAGTGTCTCGGCGATGCCCTGCTCGACCGCCGGGATGAACTGGCGGGGGATGGATCCGCCCTTGATCTCGTCGAGGAACTCGAAGCCGGCGCCACGCTGATTGGGCTCGATCTCGATGATCGCCACCCCGAACTGACCACGCCCCCCGCTCTGCTTCTTGTACTTGCCCTCGGCCCTCGCCTTGCCGGTTATGGTCTCGCGGTAGGGGACCCGCACGTCGTGGGTGGTGACCTCGACGCCGAACTTGCGGGCAAGCTTCTCGATGGTGATGGCGAGATGGGTCTCGCCCATGCCACGCAGCAGCGTCTGCTTGGTCTCGTCGCTGCGCTCGACCAGCAACGCCGGGTCCTCCTCCTGGAGACGGCGCAGGGCGTTGGCCAGCTTGTCCTCGTCCGCCTGGGTGGCGGCGGTGATCGCAGCCGACAGCACCGGCACCGGCCGTTCGATCCCGGCGACCCGCACCGGCTTGTTCTTCGGCGCCAGTGTGTCGCCTGTGGCGGTGGAGTTGAGCTTGGCGACGGCGCCAAGGTCTCCAGCCGGGATCTCGGGGAGCAACTCTGACTCCTTGCCGACCAGATAGGCGACCTTGGCGAAGCGCTCGTCGCTGCCTGACCGGGTGTTGTGCAGCGTCATCTCCGACTTCACCGTGCCGGAGAGGACCTTGAACAGCGAGATCTGCCCGACGTATGGATCGGCGATGGTCTTGAAGACAACGACCATCGGGTCGCCGTTCGGCGAGCTCTCGATCTCGACCTCCTCGGTCCCTGCGATGACCTTGACCATGTTGCGCACCGCGGGCGAAGGCCCGATCTCGACGATGAAGTCGGCGAGCCGGTCGACGGCGATCGGCCCTGCGGCGGATCCGCACACGACGGGGAACACCGTGGCGTCGGCGACGCCGATCGCCATCGTCGTCTCCAGCTCGTGCACCGAAGGGATGTCGCCCTCGAGATAGCGCTCGAGCAGCTTGTCGTCTGCCACAACGATGCCCTCGACCAGGGCGTCGTGCACCCGGTGCTCCATCTCCTCCATGTCGTCAGGGATGTCGGTCTCGACCCCCTTCCCTGTGTCGTAGAAGTAGGCACGGTCAGAGAGCAGGTCGGCGATGCCGTGGAAGGCTGTCTCCTTGCCGATGGGCAGCTCGAGCGGGGCGACACCGGCGCCAAAGCGCGTCCTGAGCTGGTCGAGGGTGCGGTCGTACGAGGCTCGTTCCTTGTCCAGCTTGTTGATGAAGACCATCCGGGGGATCCCCATGCTCTCGGCGAGCCGCCAGGTCCGCTCCGTGCCAACCTCGACACCCTCGACGGCGCTCACCACGAATACGGCGAGGTCAACCACCCGCAGGGCGGCGTGGACGTCGCCGATGAAGTCGGCGTACCCAGGCGTGTCGATGAGGTTGACCTTGTGGCCCTTCCACTCGAACGGGGCGTACGCCAATGAGAGCGACATGTGTCGCTTGTGCTCCTCCGGGTCGGAGTCGAAGACCGTTGTGCCGTCCTCGACCCTTCCGAGCCGGCTCACGGTTCCCGCCCGGTACAAGAGCGCCTCCGCCAGCGTCGTCTTCCCCGACCCGGCGTGACCGACGAGGGCGACGTTGCGGATCTTGTCGGGCGGGTAGACCTTCACGTGGGCGCCTCCATGGGTGCTGTGTTCGAGCCCGGCAGATTAGTGAAGGTGGTATCTCCCCGCACCGGCCCGGTTAGCCTGCCGGCTCGGCCCGGGTGGCGAAACCGGCAGACGCCGCGGACTTAAAATCCGCTGTCCCTTCGGGGGCGTGGGGGTTCGAATCCCTCCCCGGGCACGGCGAGAAGCGTTGCGGTGTAAGGGTTTCGCGTTCTACTGGTTGCGGCGGATGGGCAGCTCCGTGACCGCCGGGGGCGCGCTGGGGGCGCGAAAGACCGCAACCGCGGCCTCGCGGGCAGCGTCCATCCGCTGCGCCAGAGCTTCGGCTTCAGCAGGGAACAGGTGCGCGTAACGGTCCATCGTGACCGTGATTGTGGAATGGCCGAGGTGCTCCTGAACCTGTTTCGGGCCGGCCCCTGTGCGATCAGGAGCGAGGCGGCGGTGTGACGAAGGTCGTGAATGCGGAGCGGCTCAAGCCGTGCCTTCTCCACGACCTGGTCTTCCAGCGTCGCCGAAGTCGAGCCGTCGTCCACGCCGGGCAACGCGACCGGTAGCGGGCGATGCCCGAGCTTCTCCACTACTCGTCTCGGTCCACAGCGATTGGGGAAGCCCACAAACCGGCAATCAGAACGATGTCGATGCGCGGTTCACTGAATCCCGTCGCCGCCATCGCGAGCGGCGGCCGAGATGTGGATGTCGAGCCGGCGGCTCGTCGCTCCGGCGCTCACTCGAGTTCGAGGTAGACCTGGTTGTCCTCGACCGTGACTCGGAAGGTCTCCAGCCCGTCGTCGGCCGGGCCGCGTACCCGATCGCCGGTGGTCACGTCGAACCTGCTGCCGTGTTCCGGACAGGTGACGATCCCACCGTCCACGTCGACTTCGCCGTAGGAGAGGCGCGCACCGGCATGGGGGCACGTGTCGCAGGCGACCACGATCTCGCCCCCGATGTGATAGACGGCGAGGGGCCCGGCATCGATGTCCTCGATGCGCTCCACCACGCCGAGCCGCCCGGCGACGTCGTCCAGGGCGAACAGGCGGAGCCGGCGCCCTCCGGGAGCCTCCAGCCACCGCAAGAGCCTGGGTGGCGCCGCTTTGGTGAGTGCCCCCCGGGTCGTCACCAGATCGCAGCCGGCAGCCTCGCCTCGCCCCCACAACTCCGTGCCCGGGGTGCTCACCAGCCCCACCACCAGCGCCTTGGGCCACCGCCGCTTGCTGTGACCGATTGCGGCGAGACCGGCGGCGAGCTCGAGATCCACGACGACCGCCGTCGGAGACGCCGTCTCGGGACCCGGCAGTTCCGCGGCCGTGACCAGGTCCGCACCGAGAGCTGCGGCGAGGCGGGTCACGTTGCGCAGCGCAAGCGAGTCGGTCGCCACGGCAACCAGCTTCATGTCAGGCCTGGGCGGATGGACCGTGCACCTCGTCGAGCGCCATCTCGCGCCGGATCACGGTCAGGTCGTGTTCGGTGGGCAAGAACGGGTAGTCGCGCATCGACTCGGACGGGCGGTAAGAGCCGTAGGGGCGGGTGCAGCCGGGCTCCCCTTCGGGCCCGGGACAGCCGTTGGTCATAAACGGGATCCCCGAGTCCACGGCCCGTTCGACGACGCCCTCGAACCCTTTGCCGTCCTCGATGGCGATCAGCGCGCCGGCATCGTCGAACGCAAACTGCTCCCACCGGTAGCCCTCGGTCTCGATGAGGTGTTTGGCGAGTTGGATGCGGCGCCAGCGTGCGATCGGTGCCTTCGGCTCCGCGCCCAGACGCGAGTCGGGCTCCGGGTTGAAGCAAAAGAGGTAGGGGTAGATCTGGCGATCGCACAGACGGATGAACAAGCTGATCATGTCGTAGTCGGTCTCACCGAGCCCGACGAGGGTGTGACAGTTGACCTTCCACGGTCCGAAGAGATCGCGGGAGTCGTCCACGACCTCCCAGTACTTCTCCCAACTGAGTCCGCCACCGGAGGGCACGTCGGTCCGGTGCCGGCGAAACAGCTCCTCGGTCACGGCGTCCATGCCGATGCCGATCATGTCGACGCCGAGATCCCTGAAGGTCTCGAGACGCTCCCGGTTGAGGGTGGGCGGCGCCACCAAGATCGACAATGGAGTCCGAATCCGCTCGCGGATCCTTCGCGTGATCTCGAACGTGTCCCTGTACGCCCGGCCGTGGGTCACCATCGAGATGCAGAGCCGGGTGAGCTTGTGTTCGTAGCGAGCCATCCTGTCGATGAGGTCGTCGGTCTCGACCAACGGCCATTCCACGCGGATGAACGACTTGTCCTCGTAGTCGCCGGGCCGGGTGCGGGCGAGCCCGCAGTAGCTGCAGTCGGAGCGACAGCCCGAGGCGTAGTTGAGCAGCAGGTTGATGCCGCCGAACTCGAAGTCGCGGGTGAACTTGCCCGACCGGTAGCGCAGCGCCAGCGCACTGGCGGTGGAGATCCTCACCCAGTCCGGGCTCTGGCGTGTGTCGTGATCGTTGAGGATCGGCAACAGCTTCCGCTCCGACGTGGCGGTCATGCAGGGACCTCCTGTTCCGGGAAATAGCACGACCCGTCCCGGGCCGGGGCGGCGACGGACTCCCGCTGCTGGGCACGGCCCGCCGCGGACAGCACCGTCTCGATCAACGCAGCCGGCTCGACGTCCAGACCCGTGCCGGATCGGAAGGCGCGCCGTGCGGCGGTTTCGACGGTCGCCCGGTCGTGGCGTGCCCACTTGAGCTCCTGCTCGAAGGCGACGATGGGGTCGGGAATGTCGTTGAAGTCGCCGGTGAAGAGTGCGCTCTTGATGATGTCACCTTGCAGCGCCACGTAGAGACGAACCAGTCCGGCCGGCGTCTTCAGCAAGGCGGTGGCGGTGGCGTCGGCCTGCGGGGTCCGAGCGAACAGCCATTCGTCCGCCGTGTATTTGTCGGCCACCAGGGCTTCCGCGAGGGCTCGCTCGGCGGGGGAGGCGTGCGACGGCGCCAGCTCCACACCCAGCGCCTCCGAGAACCCATCGGCCACGGCGTCTCGCAGCAGCGCGCCCGTCCACGGCTTGCCGAGCTCGCGAGTCACGGTCGTGACCCGCGCCTCCACGGCCTCCGCTGCGGCGTCGCCGAGTTTCGCCGCAGGGATGTCGAGCACGTCGAGCATGAAAGGGATGTCGAGATCGGCCAGCACGCTGGCATGGAAGAGCAGCCCCCCGTCCGCGTCGAGATAGAGCCCGAGCCCTGCGATCTTGCGGCCGTCCACTTTGAGATCGTTCTTGCCGCCGAATGCCGCCCCGACACCGAGCTTGGCGAGCCCGGCGACGACACCTTCGGAGAACCGCAGCAGCATCGCCTTGGGTCGCTGATCGGCGGCTGCCCGCATGGTGACCGCAACGCCAAGCTGGCCCGCACCCATGACGATCGCTCCACCGCCCGTGGGACGGCGGTTGTAGCTCGTTCCGGTGCGAGCGCACGCTTCGAGGTCGAGCTCGGCCTCGATGTGCTGGAACCGGCCGCACAGCGCTGCGTGGTCCGCATACGTGTAGAGCCGCAGGACCGGCGGCGCCGGCTCGGCGGTGCGGGCGTGAGATACCATCAGTGCCTCGTCGAGAGCGAGCCCCTCGGCGGCGCCGGCGCCGTCGTCGACGAGGTACCTCCACGGCGTCATCGGGCCGCCTCCCGCCGCAGGAGCACCGGATCCGGCAGCGCTACCTGCCGGTAGCCGGCGCCACCATCGCCCACCCAGGTGAGCGAACAGCAGTACTCGTACAGCTTCGGCTCGAGCCCCCGCGACCGGGCGTATGAGATGGCGCCCTCTGCCGGGTAGGCGATGCCATTGATACCGTGGTCGATCGCTCCCCAGTCGAGCTCGACCTTCATGTCACCCATGGGCCGCCCGCATCCGAGGTTGATCTTCGTGGTCGGCATGGCCGCCCGCGCTTCGGCGAAGAATGCAACACAGTCCTCGATCGGCGGCGGTGGGATGTGCGCCATCGGCGTACCCGTGAGCGGTACCAGCACCACGATGATGAGCGTCGACACCGGGTAGCGGGCGATCATCTCCAGTGCCTTGTGCTCCCCGAGGAACTCCCCGTAGTGCATCCCGAGGACGATGTGGGGAATGATGCGCAGCTCGTGCTCGGCCAGCATTGCGAGCGACCTCTCGAAGTCGGCGGTCGTGAGGTCGAGGTGGTACACGTCACGGATCGTTTCGTCGGCGCCGATGATGTCCAGCATCACGCCGTCCGCCCCGACTCTGGCGAGGCCCGCCGCCGTCTTCGGGTCGACCACTCCCGAGTGGACGACGACCTTCATCCCGAGCTCCTCACGGATCCGAGCGATGTGATCCAGGTGACGCAACAGCGGGACGCCGCCGGACTTGGTGGAGCCGCCCGACACCAGGATGCCGTCGGCGCCCTCTCCTTGAAGCCGGCGGGCGAGCTCGAAGAGGTTCTCCTCGGCCTTGACCGAGATCATGCCCTTCAGCACCTTGGCCCGGCAGTGGTCGCACTGGAGAGCGCAGGCGCCACCGGTCACCGACACGGGAAGGAAACGGCGCGGGTTGATCGGCTGCCACTCGGAGGTCTCCCACCGCTTCAGCCCGGGTGCGTAGAACTCCATGGTGTCGTCGAAATTGGAGCGACGGATGGCGAAGCCCGGGGTTTCGTGGACGACGGTCATTCGGCCAGCACCCCCTCGATCCGGTACCGGCGGACCTTGTCTTCGAACTGCTCGATGATCCCCGTATCGTCCCCGGCGAGGTGCGTCTGCTCCAGTTCGAGGTTGGAGGGCTCGATCTCGATGAACCAGCCGTCGCCGTAGGGATCGCGTTCGACGAGGCCGGGATCGTCAAGCGCAGCTTCGTTCACGGCAGCGACCCGCCCTGACAACGGCGTGACCAGCGGACCGACGAACTTCTCCGCCTCGAGCGTCCCGAACGGTTCGCCACGATGCACGTCTGTCCCGGGCTCGAAGGCGAGCTGTGCCAGCGTGCCCGCGGTCTCGAGGCCCAGGGCGTCCATGCCGATGCGGACCCTGCCTGAATCGAGCACGCGAGCCCACATGTGATGGTCGAGGTCGTACGCCAAGCCCTTCGGTACCGCGAAGCCGCTCACCATTCGATCGCTCATCTCGCCTCGCTCCTGTCGTCCGTCATCGCCCTCGCTCCATTGCCCCAACCAACTCTGCCAGCTGGTCAAACCCGGCTGCAGCCAACCGGCGCCGGGCTCCCTCTTCCGTATCGCCGCACACCGCGTGCCCCAGCCGCTCCCCCGCACCGTTGAGCGAGGGGCCGGCGAAGGAGGCGCCGATGATCCGCCCATGCGCCAGGCTCAACCGCGCGCTCAGACCGTCTGCCGCGGCGTGAGCCATGTGCACCCCCGCCTTGACCTTGACTCTCCACACCGGCGGTGCGGGGCGCCCGGCGCCCATGAGCCACTCGTCGGCGACGAACTCGGCATCGAGCGAGGCCAGCGCCGCCGTCTCGACGTCCGTGAGGGCCCCCGCTTTGGCATCGAGACCGAGCGCGGCTGCATATCGCTCTACCGCCGCCGCCCGGAAAGCCTCGGGTGAGACCGGCGTCGCCGAGACGTAGCGCCGCATCAAACCTTCGAGCTCGTCGGTTGTCGCGACATCGGGGGCGGCGATGATGCGCGCCGCGGCCGTGTGGTCGAACCGGGTGATCAGATTGGCGACGACGGTCACCGCCTGCTCGATCTGACCCGCGCCGTGGCCGCTGATCTTGCGGTCGCCTACGGCGATGTCGCCCTGATCCTCGAGAAGGGCCGCGATGCCCGTCGCCCTGAATGCCTCGGCGGCCGGCTCCAGCAGAGACCGTAGAGCTCGCGCTCGCATCGCCGTTGCCGCGCTCGCGGGAACGGTGATCTGGAAGAACAGCTGCCCGTTGTCGATGTAGACGGGTCCGCCACCGACCATGCGCCGGAACACCCGGAGACCCCGGCGCCGACATTCTTCGTCGTCCACCTCGTCGAGCCGCCGGTGGAAGCCGATGGACACGTACGGCGACTCGGGTTGCATGAACGACAGCGTCGGCGGCGCCCCGGCCGACACCCCATGGGCGATGGCGTGCCAAAGCGTCTGGGACCGCAATGGGGAGACCCGGCCGAAGTCGATCACCCGGAGCGTGGCACCACCCATGTCAGTCGGCACACCTGAAGCAGCTCACGTCGAGCTCGTCGATCCTGGCTATGTAGGCCTCCATTGCCTCGTCTCCCTCCAGCAAGGGGCGGTGAGGCTTGGTGGGATCGGTCGGACGCATCAGGGTGACCCAGCCCGCTTCGTACGGATCTCGGTTGGCGATCAGGATGTCTGCGTCGAAGGCCTCCTGGTTGGGCTCGACGATCTCCCCTTCGAAGGGTGAATGCACCGGGCCGACCCACTTGGCGCTCTCCACGGTGGCCACCGACCCGCCCGCCTTCACCCGCCGCCCCGGCCGCTTGAACAAGACCGACACCATCTTTCCCATGCGGGTCTGGGCGACGTCGGTCATACCCAGCCGCGCGAGGTCGCCCTCCATCTTGACCCAGAGATCACCTTCGATGTCGTAGGCCCGGTCGGTGGGCAGATGGCAGCCGCGGTACACACTCATGCCGCCGCACCACACTCGATGCCTTCGGCTGCGAGGAACTCCTCGTAGGCGGCGACGCCGGGCTCACCGGTGACCATCTCCGCCGAGGCAGCCACCCAGTCCTCGGGCTCCACGCGGACGTACCACCCTGCCCCGTACGGGTCGCGGTTGATCACCCCGGGATCGGAGCTCATCAGCGGATTGGCCTCGACGATCAGGCCGTCGAACGGCGAGGTGACCGGCCCCACCCACTTGCTGCTCTCGACGGTGCCCAGGCTGCGGCCCCGCTTGGCTGGGCGCCCCTCCCCCTTGGGCATCGCCGAGATGATGTTGTGCGCCAGGTTCTGCGCCACGTCGGTCATGCCTACGGTCACGGTGCCGTCGCCGTTGGGCCTGGCCCACACGTGCTTCTCCGGCCAGTAGTACAGATCGTCCGGGATGTCGCAGCCACGGATCTCAGGCACCGGCTTCCTCCTGCTCGTGCTCGTGTTGGTCCTGAAGGTGGTAGAGGAGCATGTCGAAGGCGACCAGGCGGATCTCGCGGGCGTACTCCTCGAGAAACGTGGGGTCATGCAAACGCGGCTTCACTTGGCGTCGGATCGAGAAGTCGCAGCGCGGGCAGCTCAGGTCGTAGTAGCGCCTTCCGACGGACTCGGTGGTTCGGCATTCTTCGGCGTGCTCATCCGTGAGGTGGGCGTGCAGCTCCCGGCGAGAACCGGTGAAGTCGCAGTACGGACACGTCATCGGAGGTCGGCTCCCAGCGCCTTGGCCCCGGCCGCCACGGCGGTCCGCACCCACTCGACCAGCGCGAGCCCGGCAGGTGTCCCGGCGATCTGGTTGGCCTCAGAGATCTTCACGGCGAGACCGGCGGACACGAGGTCGCCCACCCGCTCGCTCACGCTCAGCTCGGGCAAACCGAGGCGGTCGGCGAGCACCGCCCGGGTGACCGACTCGGCACGGGCCAGCGTCTCGAGTATGCGGTAGTTGGTGCCGTCGGCGGCGAGCCGGAGGGCCCGCAGCACGCCTTCTCGAACGGCGAGCCGCTGATCGTCGGTGCCGGCGCGCAGCTCGGCGAGCCACTCGCCCGTTCCGGACTCGAGGCGGTCCTCCCGGTCGAGCACCGCAACGAGGTGTCGCAGGATCCCCGCTACCGCACGACCGAGCGACGCTGCCGATTCCCCGGGTGCGTCGATCTCACCTGCAGCGGCAGGCTTGGCAGCGTGCCCGATCGTGATGGACGTGGCGCCCTCAGCCGGCAAAGGCGCCCTCCGCCTCCAGGGCCCGCTCCAACAGCTGGGCGACGTCGACCACCTCGAGCCGGTGCTCGTGACCAGTGGTCTTGACCGCATCCGAGTACATCACGAGATCCTTGGGACAGGCTACGACGAAGAACCGGACGTCGTCGCCTAGAGCAACCGCCTCGCGGATCCGGTTCTCGGACGGACGCTCGGTCAACGCGGAGTCGTCCATCCAGATGCGGCCTCCTCCGGCACCGCAACAGAACGAGTTCTCCCGACGCCTGCCCATCTCCACCAGCTCGAGCCCGGTGGCCTCGATGAGGCGACGTGGAGCCTCGTACTCCTCGGCATACCGGCCCAGGTAGCAGGGGTCGTGGTACGTGGCCCGCCCGTCGAACCGGTTGAGGGTCAGGCGTCCTGACCGCACCAGCTCGTCGAGCAGCTGCGTGTAGTGCAGGATCGGCGCGTCGAGGTCGTACTCGTGGTGCAGCGTGTTCAGCGAGTGCGGGTCGGTGGTGAAGATCCGCTCGAAGGTCGCCTCGGCGAACGCGTCACGGTTCTGATCGCGCAGCATCTCGAACAGGCCCTCCTCGCCTGCTCGCCGCACGTCGTTACCGGAGTTGCGCTCCGACTCGTACAGGATGCCGAAGTCCACTCCGGCACGGTGGAGGATCCTGGCGACGGTTCGGGAGATCTCCGCCCCCCGCGGGTCGAAGGCGGCCTGGTCGCCGACGAACCACAGGAACTCGGCCGGATCGGTGCGAACGTCCTTGATGGTGAAGTCGAGACCCTTGGTCCATCGTGCCCGCTGCTTCGCCGACTTGCCGAAGCTGTTGCCGCCGCGGGCAAGCGACTGGAACGCAGACTGCAGGCCCGGCTCCACGTCACCGATGTCCACCAACCGCCGTCGAAGCTGGACGATCGAGGGGACGTGCTCGATGCCCACCGGACACACCTCCATGCAGGCCATGCATGTCGTACACGCCCAGAGTGTGTCGGCGCCGATGACGGCGCCGGCGACCTCGGTCGCCTCCGCATACCGGGGCTCGGCGCCTGGTCCGTACCAGAGGCGGATCCCGGCGTGGGCGTCCGCCGCCTCCCGCAGATCGAGGATCAGGTCGCGAGGCGACAGTGGAGCGCCCGATGCCCTTGCCGGGCACACCTCGTGGCAGCGGCCGCACTTCGTACACGCATCGAAGTCGAGGAGCTCCTTCCACGTGAACGCCGCCAGCGACTCGTAGCCGGGTGAGGCGGCGTCGACGACGTCGGGCAGGGCGCGGGCCGAGCTGTGGTCGGTGAACACGAGATCGGCGGCGTCGACGATGATGTGCATCGCCTTCGCGTAGGGGATGTGGGCGATGAAAGCCAGGGCCGCACCGGCATGAACCCACCACGTCACGATCCGGGCAACGTCGTTGGCGGACTCCCCCATCATCGAAGTCGCCAGCCCGATCACCCATCCGGCGATGGACACGACCTCGGATGAGGGGAAGTCGTTGGCGGCGATCCGGAAGCCCTCGAGCAGGAATCCACTCACCCCGAGGAAGAGGAGGATGGCGAGGAAGATGCGGTCGTCCAGCGAGTAGCCGCGCCGGTCGTACGTCTCGGTGTCGACCCGTTCGTAGTCGAGCCGGTAGGGCTGCTGCCGCCTGCGGTAGGCCAGCATCAGCAACCCGACGATGAACCCGATCCCGAACACGTCGAGCACGAGGGCGTAACCCACGTAAAACGCTCCGTGCCAGAACCGCCACTCGGGCCTGCCGAGGATAAAGCCGATGATGTCCTCGTCGATGGCGATGATCGTCGTGCCGATCGTGAGCACGATGAATCCCCAGAACACGAAGAAGTGCGCCACCCGGACGTAGGGGTCGCGCTTGCCGATGGTGCGTTGCGAAGAGAGGTCGACGAGCGCTCGCCGGATCCGGTGCAGGCTCAGCCGGGAAACCGCACGGCCCTGGCGGTACTTGGCGAGGCGCCGCCAGAAGCCGTACAGGAACACCACGATCGCCACGAGCGCCAGGAGGTAGAAGATGACGATCGAGGGAGTGCCGAAACCCTCGAACACCTCGCGACCCTCGTCTCCGGCGGCTGCGAGCAGGACGACCCCGGCCGACGTCATCCTTCGAGCCGGTCGGTCAGCTCCGGCAGCAGATCGAAGAGATCGCCCACCCAGCCGTGGTGAGCCACCCCGAAGATCGGCGCCTGCGGGTCGGTGTTGACGGCGATGATCGTGGACGAGTCGCGCATTCCCTCGACGTGCTCGGGTGCGCCGCTCACGCCCAACGCCAGGTAGACCTTCGGCTTCACCGTGAGGCCGGATTTGCCTACCTGACGCGACTTCGGCAGCCATCCCTGGTCGACGATGGGACGGGAAGCGGCGACCGCGCCGCCGAGCAACTCGGCCAGTTTGACCACGTCTTCGATGTTCGCCTCCGACTCGATTCCACGACCGACCACCACCAGCACGTCCTGTGCCGTGATGTCCACGTCGCCGCCCTCGGGCTCCGCCAATCCGGTGAAGCGAGTGCGGCTGGCGGCGCCCACGCCGGCCTCCACCACCTCTGGCGAGCCCTCGAGCCTGCCGTCCGCGGCCGGTGCCGCGCCGGACAGAACGGAGAACACGGCCCGGTCGCCGTCGACGGACACATCGGCCTCGATCTTGCCGGCGTACAGCTGACACGTCGCCGACAGCCCGTCCGATGCGTCGATCGACCGGCAATAGGACACGAGCGGCAGGCCGGCGCGGGCGGCGATGTGCGAGCCGACGTCCATCCCGGTGGAGGTGTAGGGCACGAGCACGATCCGCGGCTCGCGCCCGGCGACGACGGCGGCGAAGGCGGCGGCATGTCCGTCGGGGTCGAAGACCTCCAGGTGGGGTGCGTCGATCACGACGACCCGGTCGGCGGCGCCGAGCTCACCGGCCATCCCCGCCACGCCGCTGCCGACCAGCGCGGCCTCGACACCGGCGTCACCGGCGAGAGTCCTGGCCAGCGCCAGCAACTCGAACGTGGCGTCCGTGAAACGCTTGTTGAGGTGCTCGGTGATGACGAGAACGGCGCCGCTCATGCGCCCCCTCCCATCCCTGCCGCCTGGAGCAGCTCGACGATCCTGTCGGCGGCGGCTTCCTCGTCACCCGAGATCATCTCGGCGCCCGTACCGGACTCCGGGATCCGCATCGCCGTGATGGTGATCCCGGACGAGCCGGTCGGGGGAACGAAGGGCGCCTCGGACAGCGCACCGGCCTCCTGGGCTTGCCGGATCCGGCTCACCGCCACGTAGCGGGGCGCCTGCTGGGCCGCCTGAACACCGAGTACCGCCGGCAGGCTCACGTCGTAGGTCGCCGTGATGCCTCCCCAATACTCCTTGGTCACACTCAGCCCGTCACCGGCGGGTTCGACGCCCACGACCACCGAGACGTGGGGTAGGTCGAGCTTCGCCGACAGCAGCATCGCCACCTGGCCGTCGATCTCGTCCGATGCCTGGACACCGCACAGGATGAGTTCGTGGGACCGCTCGCCGAGGGCGGCCGCCAGCACCTCGGCTTGAGCGTGGGCGTCGAGCGCCCCCACGTCGTCCCCGAGCTTGACGGCGGCATCGGCTCCCTTGGCGACCGCCGTGTAGAGAATCTGCTCCACCTCGTCGGTGGTGCCGATGGCGTACGCAGTGACCGATCCTCCCCCGGCTTCCTTGAGCAGGAGCGCCTCCTCCAGGGCATGGTCATCGAACTCGTTGAGCACGAAGCCCAGGTAATCCCGGTCGAGATCGGTCTCGTCGTCGTTGAGCTCGAGCTCCTCGACGGGATCCGGGACCGTCCGCAATATGACGGCGATGTCCATCTGTCTCCTCCGGTAGTCGCTTCGTCGTGATCGGTCTCGGTGTCGGTGCGGGCTAGCCCCTCTGGCCGTTCGACAAGCCCAGCGCCGTCTCGAGCAGCTCGGCGATGTCGAGCACTTCGAGCTTGCCGTCGTTGTTGGTGGACTTGACCGCGTCCTCGAACCGCGACACCTCGTAGGGGCAGACGACGCACAGGGTGTCGGCCCCCGTCTCGACTGCCTCCATGACCCGTTTCTCCGAGAGCCGCATGCTCTGGTTGTCGGCGGCGAGGCCGTCGAGCCACATGCCGCCGCCTCCCCCGCCGCAGCAGTACCCGTTCTCCCGGTTGCGCCACATCTCGACGAACTCGGAGCCGGGCAAGGCGCCGATGAGCGTGCGCGGGGCGTCGTACTCACCGTTGTGGCGGCCGAGGTAGCACGGGTCGTGGAAGGTGATGGTGCGGTCGATGGTCTCCGTCATGCCCAGGTCGTCGAGCCGCTGCTCCAGGAACTTCGTGTAGTGGACCACGTTGTACGTGCCGCCGCGCTGCGGGTATTCGTGGAGGAACGCGTTGTAGGCGTGGGGGTCCGTGGTGAGGAGCACATCGAACTCGTAGCTGTTCAGCACCTCGATGTTGTGCTCGGCCAGCATCTCGAACAGCCCGGCCTCGCCGGCCCGCAGCATCGAGTCACCGTCGTGGCGCTCCTCGGCGCCGAGGATGGCAAAGTCGACTCCCAGATGGTGGAGTACCCGGGCCAGGGCGCGGGAGGCGTCGATGCCCCTGGGGTGGTAGGCGGGATAGTCGCTCACCCACCACAGCACATCGACCTTGCGTCCCACCTCCGAGATGAGGGGCACCTCGACGTCGAGGCCTTTGGTCCACTCAGCCCGCCGCTTGGCGTTCTTGCCGAGCGGGTTCCCGTACCGAGCCGTCTTCTCGAACACGTCCTGCAGATCGGCGGGAACGTCCCCGGCGAGCACCGCCGCCTTGCGCACCGCCGGCATGATCTGGAGCATGTCGACTTCCTTGGGGCACACCCGCAGGCAGTTGGCGCACGTCGTGCACAACCAGAGGTCGTCGTCGGTGAACAGGTCCTGGCCGAGCTGGAGGTTGCGGTAGATCTTACGGGGCCCGTAGCTGCCCACGTGGTCGACCGGGCACACGGGGATGCACTGTGCGCACTGGTAACACCAGCCCATCGACTCGCCGCCGTCGAGCGCGGTGACCCGATCGAGTTGCGCCACGTCGTAGTCGAAGATGACCCGCTGCTCGAACATACGGTTCCAGTGACCCGAGATGTCCATCTCGTCGATGACGGCGTGGTCGAGCTCCAGGACGTGATCGGGAGCGACCTTGGGGTTGACCTTGCGGGTCACGCGGCGACCTCCTCGATGAGCGGCGACCGGTGCACACCGAGGAGGCGGCGCAGCAGATCGCCGAGCTGGGGCACGACCTGGTTGAACTCCTGGGTCATCCGCATGCGCAGTGTCGTGTACATGTAGATGGCGTACACGCAGCCGAGGAAGACGTCCGTATCGAGCGCGCCGTGGCCCCGCTCCCGGAAGCCGGCCGCTTCGCCGACGTCATCGATGAACGCCATCGCCACCCCGATGCGGCGGTAGGTCTCGGCGACATCGTCGGTGATGAGGTCGACCTCCTCGGTGACGATCAGCGGGAGGGCGCCGGTGAGGCTGAGCGGGTCCCACATCCATTGGGTCCACAACCAGTATCGGTCCGGGTCGGTGAAGTGAAGGAGACTGCTGCCGAGATCGAACCCCGTTTGGGGTGGAACGTCCCTGCCGATGCCGGCGATGGCGTCGTGAAAGGCCGCCAGCCGCTGCTCGGCTGCGCCGGGTCCGTGGAGGAGGTCGGTGCACAGGCCGATGAATCCGTCGAGGGTGAGGGTGTCGAGGATGACGCGATGGCGCCGCCGCGAGGCGAAGACCGACCGCAACACGCCGGTCGCCTGGTCCTCGGTCATCGAGGCGATGTCGCCGGCACCGAGGATGACACGGAACGCATCCACCTTGCGCTGCAGCAGCTCGGCGACATCGCCCAGCTCCTCCCTGCTGACCCGCTCCAGCGCCTGCTCCGTGAACTCGCGCGCCGTCGGGGTGTCCACGACCTGGCCGGAGTAGAAGTCGGCTCCGGTCAAGCGGGCACCCCCGCTACGGTGCGCAGAAAGGCGACGGCCTTGGCGCCGGCCGCGCCTGCGGAGGAGATGGTGTCGTCGAGGTCGGCAGGGCCGGTGGCCGCGCCGCACACGAACACGCCCGGGACCGCGGTCGTCACGGTGTCGAGCACGTCGTGGACCGACTCCACGAAGCCGTACTTGTTGGTGGGGAGTCCGAGGAGTTCGGCCATCTGCCTGGTCCCCTGGGACGGTTCCATGCCGACCGCGAGCACGACCACGTCCATCGGGACCTCCATGGGCCGTCCCATGGTCGTGTCCTCCCCCCGGATCATCAGCCGGCCGTTCTTGGAGAGGATCTCGGTGACGATGCCCTTGACGTAGTTGACCCGGTGTTGCTCCTGGGCGGGCCAGTAGATCTCGTTCTCCCAATAGCCATACATCCGCATGTCGATGTAGAAGATGAACACACGGGCATCGGGCACCTGCTGGCGCACCTCGATGGCCTGCTTCGACGAGATGCCGCAGCACACCTTGGAGCAGTACTCGTTGCCGATCTGGCGATCGCGCGACCCGACACACTGGATGAATGCGACCCGCTCGGGGGGCTTGCCCGTCGAGGGCGTCACGAAGTTGTGCGCCTTGAGCATCGCCTCGGCGTCTTGGAGGGCGATGACGTCGGGGAACTCGTAGTAGCCGTACTGCTGGGTCTCGCGTCCCGGATCGAAGTGCTGGAAGCCGGTGGCGAGCACGATGGCGCCGGCGTCCACCGTCTCCTCCCCTTGCCCGGAGGCGATGGTCACCGTGAAGTCGCCGCCGACGCCGCTCACCGCGGTGATCTCGGACCCCGTTCGGGCCTCGACTCCGTCGAGGTCGGTCGCCGCCGCGATCATCTTGCCCATCAGCTCCTCCGCGGACTGGAAGCCGTGGGTGAGCGCCGCGTAGCTCTCGGCGATGGGGGCGCCGCCGAGCTCGGAGCGCTTCTCGACGATGAGCACCGTCGCCCCGAGACGCCCGGCCATCGCCGCCGCCTCGAGCCCGGCGGGGCCGCCTCCGATGACAACGACGCGATCAGACACCGACATCCTCCCAAGACAGGTACTCGATCTCGCCGCGCTCGATGCGGGCAACGTCTTTCTCGAACTCGATCCAGGCGGTCTCCCAGTCGATGCCCATCTTCTCGAGCAGCCCGGTGTAGTCGGTGGTGTGCCAGTGGAGCTGGCAGACCTTGTAGGGATGTGCACCCATCGCCAGCGCGGCGAACTGCGCATCGGACATCACGGGGATCCCGACGTTCTTCTGGTGGGCCTGGGCGGCGAACTGGCTCTTGTCGAGCGTGGTGACGCATCCGGTGTCGTGCGTCAGCGTCACGTCCGGGTTGGCTTCCTCCTTCATCACCTCGATCTTGCGCTGGGTGGCGAAGGACCGGGTGAAGTCCCGCTCGACCAGGATGTGGCGGAAGCCGAAGCCACAGCAGTCGAAGAACGTCGAGTAGTCGCCGACCTTGGCGCCGAGCGCCTCGACCAGAGCCGACACGGTCGCGGTGCGCTCACCGCCGTACAGGTCGGGGTCGTAGATGGCGTCCTCCTGCACCAGCTTGTAGTAATGGCACGCCGGGTGCACCGAGGCGGTGATGTTCGACAGGTCGTAGACCTGGAGCTCGGCGAAACGGTGCCGCATGGCGTGGACCCACTCGGAGTAGTGAACGATCTCCTCCGGCATCACGAGGTCCTTGCCGAGCTTGCTCATGATGTCGCGCACCTGCGCCCGCAGATCGGAGTGGTGGACGATCTCCTCGCGTACCTCCTTGTAGTGGCCGTAGGAGGTGCCGCAATGGATGATCGGGTAGTAGCCGACCTCGTGGGCGGCGGCGAAGTTGCGCATGGCAACCCCGGCCTGGGCGGCCGCGTTGGAGGTCGCCGATGCGTAGTAGTTCCAGGCGGTGCACGACGTCTGGTCGGTCGGATCGTTGTACTCGAAGCCGAGCTTGCGATTCAGCCAGAAGATCGCAGTGGAGTACCCCGGAATGTGGCCGCACTGACCGCACGACTTGTGGTGCCACGTCATCTGCTCCGGGATCTTCTTGGTGCGGCCGTACTTGGTCATGACCTCGACGTACGGCTCCGGCACCCGGTGCACCGTGAGCTCTCCGGCCTCCTCGAGCTCGAAGAGGCGCTCCCGAATGTCGGCGACGGGTGCGTTCGCCGGGTCCGGCTTCGGCTTGACCCGCAAGGCGTCGATCGGGATGTACGTTGTCACGGGATCCTCTCCTTGCTCATATCTCGTACCCGGCCTCTTCCAGGGACTCCTCCATCACGTCGAGGATGATCATGTGGAGGCCTTCGTCGACCTCGGCGATCATGTCCATCACCCCGGTGTAGTGCCACACCAGGTAGAGCTCGTTGAGTGTCTTCTGGTCGACCTGCCAGCTCATCGACGTCGTGTGCAGCGTTTCCGGCGGCAGCGCCCTCCGCCACAGATCGAGCTTCTCGGACACCGCGGTGACGCCCGGGCCCCAGTCGGGGAAGGCGTCCGCCTGGAGCATGTCCGGCGACACCTGGGTGCCGGTGGTCATGATCTTGTAGACGATCCGGGTGTAGCCCTCGAGCGCTTCCTTCGAGGAAGCGAGACCGTTCTTCACCGCCACCTCCCGTAGGAGTGTGATGAGACCGCCGGGCGAGTTCTGTCGGGGACAGCGGTTGCAGGAGAAGCACTGCGAGCAGTTCCACACGTCGTCGTTCATCTGCTCGAAGATCAGCTCCACGTCTTCGCGCGCCGCCGCTTGAGTGATCTTGCGGGGCGAGAAGTCGTAGAACCGAGCGGACGGGCACGCCGCCACGCAGATCCCGCACTCGTAGCAGCCGTAGAGGTAGTCAGGGAAGCGGTCGTCGGCCTTGACCTCGTCCCACAGTCGCAGCTTCTCCTCGTAGGGCACATCGGCGTAGGAGCCCGGTGACAGCGTCGCCCCCGGATCTGCCGTGAACGTCGCCGCCGGTGCCGTCGCCATCAGAAGCTGATCACCGCATCTGCGTTGGCGGCGAGGTAGTTGAATGCCGCCCCACCGATCATCTCGACCCCCTCGATGAGGTCCTCCATCTGCAGGTCGACGAGGTCGAGCGACGGCTGGCACACCAGAAAGCGGACGCCGAGGTCCTGGGCCTGCTTGATGAACGACTGCAGCGGCGCCCCGCCGTCTTTGGCCGTGAGGGTGTCGCCGGTGCCCTTCCGGAGCAGCGTCGGCCCGTGCATCGTGAAGTAGATGGCGACCTCCATGTCCATCGCCGCCGCGGCGGTGGCGAGGTAGAAGGGCGTTGCCGACTTCGACGGCTCGTCGACGCCGTGGGTCTGCACGTAGAGAATCGAGGCCTCGTCGTCCATCGGCACTCCTCTAGCTGTCGGTCAGACGAACAGCGCCAGATCGGCGCCGGCGGCGAAGTCGAGGAACGCCGTTGCCCCCAGGCACGAAGCCTCGTCGACGAGATCGTCCTGGGAGACGTTCATCACGCCCATGGTCGTGGCGCAGGCATGGAACTTGACGCCGGACTCGATGCAGATCTGATAGAGGTCCTCGAGGTCGGGGATGTTGGAGTCCTTCATCCACTTCTTCATCATCCAGGTGGCGACCCGGCTCATGCCGGGAAGCACCCCGAGGATGGCGGGGACACGCATCTCGATGCCGTTGATGGGGGGCGGCGAGGCGGCGTTGCCCACTGCCGACACCTTCATCTTCTTCCGGCGCTTCTTGTTGACGATGTCGAGTCCGTAGAAGGTGCAGAACACCTGGGTGTCCCAACCGAGGGCGCCGGCGGTGGACGCCATGATGAGGACGGGGTAGACCTCGTCGAGTCCGCCCTTGGATGCGACGAGCGCGAGCTTCTTCCGCTCGGGGACCGCTTCAGCCCCAGGTGCCGCGTCTTCTACCGGTTTCAGGACGGGGTCGTTAATCTGTGCGGTCATCGTGCTATCCTCTCGACCTACCTGGTCCTCCGGAACCAGAACCCGTACTTCCCGTCGGCACTCGACTGAGCCACCATCTCGTGACCGGTCTGGCGGACCCACGCTTCCATGTCGGGGGGCGCGCCCGGGTCGGTCGCGATCATGTGGAGCACCTGCCCGACCTCGATCTCCTTGATCGCCTTGGATGTCTTGACGACGGGTATGGGACAGAGCAGCCCGGTGCAGTCGAGGACAGAATCGGCCTTGACGTCGGCGGTCACTCTCGATCCTCCTCTCGTTCACGTACGCAGATACGTGAATATACATCCGAGTATTCCAGACCGCGCGCTATTGCGTCAAGAAGTCAGGTGCCGGCACCCTGCGGGGGGGTGGCCGAGGGCCGGTGGCCTGACCCCCTGAGATTGGTCCATTCGTGGTGAGGGTCCGTTGCCCACAATGTGTGGGTGAAGGAGGATTATCACGATGGCGAGACGGAGGCATACGCCGGATCAGATTGTCCGCAAGCTGCGGGAGGCGGACCGGCTGCTCGGCGAGGCCGCCGATCTGGCGGAGGCGGCCCGGCACCTGGAGGTGTCGGAGGCGACCCATCACCGGTGGCGGAACTACGGCGGCCTGAAGGCCGACGAAGCCAAACGGTTGAAGCAGTTGGAGGGCGAGAACCTCGTTGCGCCACAACGCTTTCCGGTGGATACGCTTGCGGAGCTTGAGGTCCCCGGAATCGGCCCGAACGGACTTTAGATCCGCTGTCCCTTCGCGGGCGTGGGGGTTCGAATCCCTCCCCGGGCACCACCGGCGTATGGTGCGGGCCGCACATCCGGCACAAGGGAGGTCCCCTCATGGCGCCAGACGCAGACCGCTACCGGCGCAACCTCATCGAAGAGGTGAACAGCGCCTACCTGTACCGCGTCGCGGCCAAGCTCGAGCAGGACGAGACGATCAGCGGCGTCTACCAGCGGCTTGCCGACACCGAGGAGCGTCACGCCGCCCTGTGGGAGGAGAAGCTGACCGCCGCCGGCGCCGCTGTTCCCCCGCACACCCCGAGCCGACGGGCCCGGGTGCTCGCCTGGCTGGCGCACCGGGTGGGGCCGTCGGTACTGACGCAGGTGATGGCGTCGACGGAGCGCTCCGGTCGGGCGATGTACGACCATCAGCCCGAGGCGGCGGGGACGTCGCTTCCCGCCGACGAGCGCTCCCACGCCGTGATCCTCGACGCACTGCGCTCGGTGGCCCCCTCGGGCGCCCGTGGCGGCGTGATGGCCCGGCTCGAGGGCCGGCACCGGGCGGTTGGCGGCAATGCGTTGCGGGCCGCCGTGCTTGGCGCCAACGACGGGCTCGTTTCGAACACGTCGCTCGTCATGGGGGTCGCCGGCGCCGCCTTCTCGGCGACCGCAGTGCTGCTGTCCGGTCTCGCCGGGCTGCTGGCAGGCTCCATCTCGATGGCGCTTGGCGAGTGGCTGTCCGTGCAGAGCTCACGGGAGCTCCACCAGGCGCAGATCGCCTCAGAGCGCGAGGAGATCCTCACCATGCCGGAGGCCGAGGCGGAGGAGCTGGCGCTGATCTACCAGGCGAAGGGCATGCCGCACAGCGAGGCGGAGCTGACCGCCAGGAAGGTGATGGCCGACCCTGATGCGTTCCTCGACACCAAGGTGCGCGAGGAGCTCGGCATCGATCCAGACGACCTTGGCGGCTCGGCGGGGGAGGCCGCAATCGCCTCGTTCCTGCTCTTCTCGGTGGGCGCCGTCGTGCCGGTCGTGCCTTTCTTCTTCGTGGAAGGTGGCGGCGCCGTCTTGTTCAGCCTGGCGCTTGCCGCCGTCGGTCTGTTCCTGCTCGGGGCGATGACCGCCATCGTCACCGGCACCGCTCTTCTCCGCACCGGGATGCGTTCGCTTGTGCTCGGCCTGGTGGCGGCCGGGGTCACCTACGGTGTCGGTGCGCTCCTCGGGAGCGCAGTGACGGCGTGAGCACCGGCTGGGACGAGCTGGCCGCCGGTGTGCTCCGCCGCCGCTACGCCACACTCGATCAGAACATCGGGCTGGTGCTCGGCGAGGCGGGGGCGCTCGTCGTCGACACCAGAGGCTCTCATGTCCAGGCCCGTGAGCTCATCGCCGATGTCCGCACCGTCACCACCCTCCCCATCCGCTGGGTGGTCGTCACGCATTGGCACTGGGACCACACGTTTGGCAACGCGATGTTCCCAGACGCCGTCGTCATCGGGCACACCGAGTGCCGCAGGGTGCTCGCCGAGCGTGGTGCCGTCGCCCGGGCCGAGATCGCCGGCATGGTCACCACCCCTGAGGAGCGTGCCGAGTTGGAGGAGGTCGACATCCGGCTGCCTGACGAGACCTTCACCGACACCACCCTCATCGACCTGGGGAACCGCACGGTGACGCTGCGCCACCACGGCCTGGCGCACACCGAGGGCGACCTTGCCGTCGCCGTCTCGGATGCATCGGTGCTCTTCGCCGGCGACGTAGTCGAAGAGAGCGCCCCGCCATGGTTTGGCGACGGCTACCCGATCGCCTGGCCGGGCACGCTCGCCGCCATGGTTGCCGTCGCCCCCGCGGTCGTCGTGCCCGGCCACGGCGACGTGATGGACGCCGGGCGCATCGCCACCCAGCTCGAGGAGGTGGCCGCCGTCGCCGCCATGGCAAGGGCGGCGAACGCTGCCAGGATCCCGGTCGAACAGGTCGACCTGGCGGGCGCCCCCTACCCGGAACACACGATGCGGGAGGCGCTGCAGCGGGCCTACCTGGAGCTGGGCTGATGCCGTCTCAGATGCGGTGCAGCTTCGCCTCGAGGTGGAACTGGAGCGGCTGCCCCACCGCGGCCATCTCGAGCCGGTAGACCAGCTCGCCGCCGCTGACGGTGATGGTCCTGGCCGTCGAGCGGACGTCCACCGCGGTGGGGGCAAGACCAACGTCAACCGAGCGCAGCCGCAGCGTGGTGCCCTCGACCGGACCGGCATGGATCTCGGTGATCCCCGTCGGTTGGGCGATCACCAGCTCGGCGGCGTCGGCGCCGACCGGGCGTACGTAACCGGTCTCGGAGTGCAGCGGGCTGCCATCGGGCGCCCAGGTCCGCTGCAGGTAGAAGAGGAAGGGCTTGCCGGCGTGGGTGAAGCTGATCTCCTCGTCGTAGGTGAAGCCCTCGATGGTGGGGTAGTCGCCGTGACCCGAGCCACGCCAGGTGCCGAGCAGGAAGGCGACGGAACGGAGGTCGTCGTGGAGGTCGGGACCGGTCATCCGGTAAGCCTACGGGACCCGTCCACCGAGCAGGTCGGGGACGCCCCCCTTGGTGACCACGATCGGGGTCAGGCCATGGCGCTCCAGAAGACCGGCGGCGATCGAAGCCCGGGTGCCCGACCGGCACACCAGCCACACCGGAACCCCGGGGTCGAGGCCCTCGGGCGGTTTGCGCGCCAGATCGGGCACGTAGCCATGGCGGCTGCCGTCGAGATGACCGCTCGCCCACTCCAGCGGGTCGCGGACGTCGACCACCTGCGGCACCCCATCGGCCATCGCCGCTGCCAGGTGGTGGCTGTCAGTGGTGCGATGCGATGCGACCGGCCGGCGGGCGGCGCCCCACTCCTCCATGCCGCGCATGACCCCGGTGACATGCTCGAATCCGATGCGGGCGAGCTCAACGGCGGCGGCGATGGCGTCCTGGCCATGGTCGAGGACGAGCACAAGGGGGCTGTCGAACTCGAACAGCCACCCCACCCACGGGGCGAACGAGTCGCCGAGCTCGATGCCGACCGCACCGGGGATGTGACCGGCGGCGAAGACGTTGCGGTCCCGGCCGTCGAGCACCCTGGCCCCTCGTGCCATGTGCTCCGCCGCCTCGGCGGCGCTCAGCTCCGGCACCACGGGTGGCGCCACGGCTCGAGGGTCGGTGCGGTTGATGGGGCCCATGAAGCGGTAGTAGGCCGGGTAGGGGACAAGCCCGGCGAGCTGGCTCTCGGCGAAGTCTTCCGCCGCGGCGAATCGATACAGCGGGTTGTCCGTCTTCTCCCGCCCGATCGTCGAGGTGGTGCGCCCCGCCCTGGATGTCGTGCAGAACGAGCCTTCGCCGTGGGTCGGGTACACGCCGGTGGCGTCGGGCAAGGTGGCCAGCCGCTGCAGCGACCCGAACTGGAGGACAGCGAGCTGGTGCGCCAGATCGTCGCCGAGGAGATCGGTCCGCCCGGCAGACCCGACGAGGAGGCTGCCCCCGGTGAAGACGGCGACAGGCGTGCCGGTGACGAGCGCCACGTAGCTGGTGTGGGTAGGGGTGTGGCCAGGTGTGTGCAGCGGCCGGATGGCGAGCCCCCCTTCACCGTCGAGATCCTCGAGGTGGAAGGCGGGCACGAATGGGAACGTCGCCCCCGATCCGGCGGGGAGCACGAGGTCGGCACCGGTGCGGGCGGCCAGGTCGCGGCCACCGGAGATGTAGTCGTTGTGGAGGTGTGTCTCCAGGACGTGGGTGACGGTGAGCCCGTCGGCGGCGATGACGTCCAGAAAGCGGTCGATGTCACGCTGCGGGTCGACAACGACGGCGGCGCCGTGGTGGCTCATGATGTAGGTGGTGTCGCCAAGGCTGCGGGTGCGGATGGAGCGGACGTCCACAGACCCTCCTCGGGTTCTCCCCGGTACGTTAGGCGCCCTGGCGCCGTCCGGCCCTCGAAGACCGGCGTGGTCAGCCGGCGGGCTGGCGGTAGAGCACCGCCCCCCAGTGCGCCCCTGACCCGAAGGCGGTGAAGCAGGCCACCGCTCGTGGTGGGACACGGCCCGCCCGCCGCATCTCGTGGAAGAGGATGGGGAGGGTGGCGGCCGTGGTGTTGCCGTACGAGGCGATGTTGGTGGGGACAACGTCTGACCCCACCCCCAGCTCGCGGGCGACGGCGTCGACGATGCGGGCGTTCGCCTGATGGGCGATCACGAGGTCGATGTCAGCGACGGCGATGCCTTCGGCGGCCGCCGCCGCCCGCACGGCTTCCGGCATCAGCGTGACCGCCTGCTTGAAGAGCTGTGGCCCGCGCATCGTTGGAAAGTGCATCTCCGCCTCGAGCTGGGCGGCGTCGATGTACGGGCGGTGCTTGAACCCGACGCCCGGCACGACGATCAGATCCAGCTGGCTGCCATCGGTGTACAGGTGGAATCGGCGCAGCCCGGCGCTCGGATCGGGATTCGACTCCAGCACGAGGGCGCCTGCGCCGTCGCCGAAGAGAACGCTCCAGCCGCGGTGTCTGCTCGCCCGCTCCCGCATCGCAGCATCCGGAGGGGTGTCGGTCTCGCCCCGCAGGTACGCCCATTCGGCGTCGCCCCACGGCATGTAGCCGGAGTGCACCTCTGCTCCGATGACGAGCACACGCTCCGCCTTGCCCGACCCGACGAGCGCATCGGCCACATCGAGGGCATAGAGGTAGCCGCTGCACTGCTGCCGTATGTCGTACACCGGGATGTGGCCGAGCCCCATCCGCTCTTGGACGGGGCCTGCGATCCCAGGGGCGACCAGGTCTGGCGTCATGGTGGCGGCGACAACGGCGTCGATCGCATCCGTGTCGATACCGGCGTCGTCGAGGGCGGCGGCCCCGGCGGCGGCAGCCAGATCGGACGTGGTGACCCCCGGGTCGACGAAGCACCGTTGCTCCACCCCGGTGCGGGTGCGGATCCACTCGTCCGTGGTGTCCATGATCGAGGCGAGATCGTCGTTGGTGACGACGTGACCGGGGATGGCGATGCCGCTCCCGGTGATGACGCTGCCCATCTGGCTCCTGGTAGGGAGTCCAGTATGGGCACGTCCGTGTTGCTGTTGGTGACCGTCGCCGCGCCCGGCCGGGTAGCCTCCGCCGTCACCATGGTTACCCCCGATCGGCTCACTGTCGGGATGCTGGTCGGCGCCCAGCCACCGCTGCGTCGCATCGGCATCATGGTGCGCACCGCCAGGGTGGCCGGCTTCGACGTCGCCTGGATGGTCGACCACTTCCAGGGGTTTGTTCCCCAGGTGATCTGGGACCGCCGGTTCTCGTTCCTGGCCAACCCCGAGGGCACACCGCACGCCTACTTCGACTACCAGGCGCTCGCCGGATACCTGGCGAGCCGGGCCGGGAGGATGCAGCTGGCGGTTGGGGTCACCGAGCCGTTACGACGCCACCCTGTGCTCCTCGCCCAATGGGCGATGACCTTGGCCCACATGACGAGACAACCCCCCATCCTCGGCATCGGGGCCGGCGAGGCGGAGAACGTCGTCCCATACGGTCTCGACTTCACCCAGCCGGTGGGGCGGCTCGAGGAGGCGCTCCAGATCATCCGGCGCTGCTTCACCTCGCACGGCTCGTTCGACTTCGCCGGCGAGCACCTGGTGATGAACGGGGCGGTGATGGATCTCGCCCCGCCACGGGGGCGCACCCCGCAGATCTGGATCGCCGCACACGGGCCACGGATGCTGCGTCTCACCGGGCGGTATGGCGACGGCTGGTACCCGACGCTGCCCTACACCCCGCAGACCTATGCGGCAGCGCTCGCCGTCATCCGCCACAGTGCCGCCGCCGCCGGCCGCCGCCCAGAGGAGGTGGTGGCCGGTTGGCAGGTGTTCATGGTCATCGGAAAGGACGAAGCGGCGGCGCGCCGGCTCCTCGACCACCGCGCTATCCGCTTCACCGCCCTGCTCGCCCCCGATTCCACGTGGCGGGAGCACGGCGTTGCCCATCCCCTCGGCGAGGGCTTCCGCGGTCTCGTCGACTTCATCCCGCAGCGCTACACCCGCAAGGAGCTCGACGCCGCCATGGCGAAGGTCACTGTCGACCTGGTGGCGGAAACGGCGATGTGGGGCACACCGGAGACGGTGTACGCCTCCGTGCGCGACTTCGTCGATGTCGGGCTGCGCCACGTGGTGTTTGCGCCGGCGTCGGCGTTGGTGTCCCCCGGGGATGCGGTCTTCACGCTTCGCTCCATGATCGGTCTCGCCAGACGGTTGCGTCGCGACGGGGTGTCATCCGCACGCCGGGAGCGCTGACAGCGCCGCCGATCCGGCCTGTCCCGCCCTAACCTCGGCGGCATGATCATCGCCAGGGAGGTCGCCATCGACGTCGGGCCGCGCCGGCTCATCTCTGGCGTGTCCTTCTCCCTCCAGACCGGGGACAAGGTCGGGTTGGTTGGGCCGAACGGCGCAGGCAAGACCACGCTGATGCGGACCCTCGCCGGTGAGCGCCGCCCTGACGACGGACACCTCGCCCACATCGGCCGGCTGGGGTACCTGTCGCAGGAGGCGGCGCTCCAGGAGCTGGAGGACGCCGAGGTCACCGCCCTGGAGCGCATCCTCACCGCCCGGGCCATCGGTGCGCTCGAGCGGCGCATGGAGCAGGTGCGCAAGAAGATGGAGGCGGCCGGCGGGGAGGAGCGGGATCGGCTCATCGCCCGATTCTCCCGGCTCCAGGACGAGTTCACCGCGGCGGGAGGCTATGTGGCCATCGCCGAGGCGAAGCGGTTCGCCTTTGCGCTCGGCATCACAAGCGACGAGCTGGACCAGCGGGTGGTCACGATGTCGGGAGGTCAGCGACGCCGGGTCGAGCTTGCCCGCATCCTGTTTGCCGAGACCGACACGCTGCTGCTCGACGAGCCGACCAACCACCTCGACCTGGACGCCAAGGCGTGGCTGATGGAGTTCCTCACCACCTACAAGGGCGGTCTGCTCGTGATCAGCCACGACCTGCCGCTCCTCGACAAGGCGATCACATCGGTGCTGGCGGTGGAGCACGGCGCCCTGGAGCCGTTCCGAGGCAACTACTCGCACTTCATCACAGAGCGGGAGCGGCGCAGGGTGCAGCGGCTCAGGGAGCGCAAGCACCAGGACGAGAAGATCGCAAGGCTCGAGGAGGGCATCCGCCGCTTCAAGGGCAAGACGGAGAAGATGGCGAAGCGGGCCCGCTCGTGGGAGACCAGGGTGGACAAGCTGAAGTCGCAGCGGGTGGAGATCGCCGGGCGGAGCCGCCGGGTGGCGGTGCGTTTCCCACAACCGCCGCCGTCCGGTCGTACGCCGCTCAGGGCGAACGGTCTGGCCAAGGCGTTCGGGCAGAACGTGGTGTTCGTCGACGTCGACGTCGACATCGATCGAGGCGATCGGCTCATCATCATGGGTCTCAACGGGGCGGGGAAGACAACACTGCTACGCATCCTCGCCGGGGTGGAAACCCCGGACATCGGCGATGTGGAGCTCGGCCACCAGGCCTCGCTCGGGTACTACGCCCAGGAGCACGAGCAGATCTATCGCGGTGTCACCGTCCTCGAGCACATGCGGGCCGTGTCAACGCTGCCCGACCGCGAGCTGCGCTCGGTGCTCGGCCACTTCCTTCTGGCAGACAAGGTGGATCAGGATGCGGGGACGTTGTCAGGCGGCGAGAAGACCAAGCTGGCGCTCGCCCAGGTGTCGGTCGGGGCGCACAACGTGCTCCTGCTCGACGAGCCGACCAACAACCTCGACCCGCAAGCCAAGGAGGCGCTTCTCGGGGCGCTCGAGCAGTACGAGGGCACGCTGATCCTGGTGAGCCACGACACCGAGTTCGTCCAGGCGCTCGGACCCGATCGCGCCATCCTCATGCCGGACGGCGCCACCGCCTACTTCGACGAGTCGATGCTCGACCTGGTTGCGATGGCGTGAGGCGCCTGGGTGCCTGGCGGCTCAGGGCTGGTCTCTTCGCCCGCCGCCGTCGTTGCGGCGCACCTCTGTCGGTGCAACGTCGAGCCCGCGGTCACTGATCCTGGCGGTGACGGCCGAGAGATGCGAGCCGTCCCAGAACGTGACGGTGAGCTCATCTGGGCGCTTGAACGAGAGATCGGCGATGAACCCCTGGCGCGGCGTCGCCCAGTTGAGGGTGAGGGCATTGCCCACACGGGTGACGCTGACCCGACCCCCGACCAGCTCGACGACGGTGGGTTGCCACGGTCCGGGCTGCAGCGGCGGCACCAGGGCGTCGTCTCCTGCCGGTTTCGGGACGATGACCCCGTCGCTCGATGTCGCCACCGGATCGGAGGCGAGAGGGACGTCAGGGCCGGCCGGATCGAGCGGTACGTCGTACCGGTCGATGTCACCGAGGCCGAGCACGAGCGCGTCGACGGTCGACCCCTTCTCCGCCGGCCGGGCGGTTGCGTCGCCCAGCGGAAGGAGGCCGTTACGACCCGCCCGGTCGGGACAACTCGATGGGACGGGACCGCCGGAGGCAAGGGGTCCGTCCGCACTGCACGCATCCTCGTTTGTCACCGGGAGAGCAGCAACCTCGGCCGCCGACAGTGGTCGAAGAGGCCGGTCGGTGACCTGCCCTCCGGCTACTGCCACTGCACCCGCCGATACCAGACCGGTGGCGACGGCCGCAACAGCCCAGCCGGCGACGAGAAGGAGTCTCTGCCGCAATGACGCCATTCTGCGACCGATCTCCTTGTGACGCGGTGAAGAACGCCCTAAGGAGTGTATAACGTCGCACGGGTCTCGTTGCCTGTGCCATCGAGGCGAAGCAGCGTCGTCAACATGGTCTCGAGCGAAGAACACCCCTAGCCTTTCCTGTGATGGCCTCCGTTCTGATCATCGAAGACGAGCAGCGGATCCGCGAACTGGTGAGTCGCGTGCTCGCCGCCAGCGGGCACGACGTCGTGGCGCTTGGCACTGCGATGGAGGGGCTCCAGGCCGTGGTCAAGGGCGGCCCAGACGTCGTGATCCTCGACATGGGGCTTCCCGACCTCGACGGGGCCGAGCTGCTCAAGATGATCAGGGCGGTGAGCGACGTGCCGGTGATCGTTGCGACGGCGCGCAACGAGGATCGCAGCATCGTGCGCACCCTCGACGCCGGCGCCGACGACTACCTGGTGAAGCCATTCTCGATCGACCAGCTGGAGGCAAGGGTGCGGGCGGTGCTGCGGCGGGTGATCACCGAAGGACGTCCCGCACCGCTTGTGGTCGGCGATCTCGAGGTCGATGTTGCCGCACGTGAGGCACACCTCGACGGCGAGCCGCTCGATCTGAGCCCGAAGGAGTTCGACCTGCTGCGCTTCCTCGCCGAGCGGCAGGGGGAGGTGGTGTCGAAGCGGGAGCTGCTCGCCGAGGTGTGGCGGCAACCGTACGGAGGCAGCGAGAAGACCGTCGATGTGCACCTGTCGTGGCTGCGGCGCAAGCTCGGCGAGTCGGCCGCCGAGAGCCGCTACCTGCAAACGGTGTTCGGCGTCGGCGTCAAGCTGGTCGACCCGACGTGAGACGGAGCCTTGCGCTTGTCTCTGTCCCCGTCACGTTGCTCGTGGTGCTCGCCTTCCTCGTCCCGCTGGGGTTGCTTGTCCGCAACCAGGCCGCCGACCGGGCGCTCAGCGGATCTGAGCGCAATGTCCAGGCGATCGCCGCCGCCCTCGCCGTTGCGCCGGCCTCCGGCGGCGTCGACGTCACGCCTGAGCTGGCGGAGGATGTGCTCGACGCCTTCGGCCGCCGCGGCGAGGTCTCTGTCGTCTTTCCCGACGGCATCATCGTCGGCGCCCCATTCGACTTCTCCCCAAGCCTGCCCCAGGCGCGGGCCGGGGCCGCCTTCACCGCCCAGGTCCCAGGCGGCGCCGAGATCCTCGTCCCCGTCCTTGTCGCCGACGCCCCTGCGGAGGGCTCCACCGTTGTCGTTCGCACCTTCGTGTCCGACGACGAGCTGGCAAGGGGAGTCGGCGTCGCCTGGGCGATGCTGCTGGCGCTCGGTGTCTTCCTTGTCCTGGCGGCCACCGTTGCCGCCGACCGTCTTGGGCGCAACATCGTGCGCCCCGTGACCGCCCTGTCCGCCGCCGCCCGCTCGCTGGGAGACGGCGATCTCGACACACGAGTGGAGCCAGGCGGGCCGCCGGAGGTGGCGGAGGTGGGCGAGGCGTTCAACGTTCTCGCCCGCCGGCTCGGTGCGTTGCTCAGCGCCGAGCGCGAGTCGGTGGCCGACCTCTCCCACCGGCTGCGCACCCCGCTCACCGCACTGCGGCTCCAGGCGGAAACGTTGTCGAATCCGGCCGAAGCGGAGGGCATGCTCGCCGACATCGAACGGCTCGGCCGCGCCGTCGACCGCCTGATCGAGGAGGCGCGGCGCCGCCCCGCCACGGACACCTCCTCGGTGGCGGCCGATCTCGGCGCCGTGGTTCGCCACCGGTCCACCTTCTGGAAGGTGCTTGCAGACGAGCAGGGGCGGTGGGTCGATGTCGAGACGACAGGTGGCGAGCTGTGGGTCCCCGTCGGGGTCGAGGAGCTGGGGGTCGCCGTCGACACCCTGATCGAGAACGTCTTCTCCCACACCCCAAACGGCACGGGCTATGTCGTCTCGGCCCGGCCCGGTCGCAACAACATGGTGGTGCTCGAGGTGAGCGACGAAGGGCCCGGCTTCCCCGATGGCGGTGTCGTCGAGCGGGGGGCGAGCGCCGCAGGGTCGACAGGGCTCGGGCTCGACATCGTGCGCCGCACCGCGATCCAAGGCGGGGGCGATCTCGAGATCGCCAACCGGCAGGGGGGTGGCGGGCGGGTGGTGGTCCGATTCCGCAGGGCCAGGGTTGGCGACGTCAGATCACACCGCAGCGGGCCGGTGCCGCACTCCCCACACTGAGTGACCCCGGACGCGAGATGGGGCTCGCCCTGCGAGCCCCATCGTGGGGGCTTCCGCGGCATGCTCTCCTCCAAACACGCCAGGAAGGCTATGGCCCGTCCGTTCACCGGGGGGGTTGGCGGATGGGTTGCTGTGTGGGGAGATGGTGCAGGATGCCGGGTTAGCGGCGCATCCACCGGGTCACAAGATCGCTCTAAGTTCGACGGCGCCGCTCGCCTCGGCGTGTGCGGTCAGCCACCGACCTCGGCGGACCAGTCCTCGAAGCCGGCCTCAGGGAGCCCGGACGAGGTGAGGGCCAGCGCCTCCCCGGGCACGGCGACAAACGCCCCAGCGGTCCAGATACCCGCAGCAACCGCCACCGACTCGCGCCCGTGGTCGGCCGACCCCCACTCGACGTAGTCGACGATGGCCTCCGCCGCATCGAACGTCGGTGCGGTGAAGAGACCAAGCTCACCGTCTGTCGTGGTGATCGCACCAAACACGCTGCCGATGTCCACCGTCCCGGCAAGACCGGTGAGGTCGGCCGGTGGGGGCACGTCGCCGATGCCGACGGCGACGGTGTCGCCAGGCGCCATGGTGAACTGGGGGAGCTGCTTGTAGGAGGGTCGCCGGCACATCCAGTGGTCGCCGAGCTCGATCGGCGAGCCGCCGACGTTGGTGACGAGGACGTACGGCGACGGGGTGAACACGAGGCGGATCATCGCCAGGACCCCTGGCCCGGCGGGCAGGGTGGTGGTTGTCGCCGGGACACCGGTAGTGGTCGCGGGGACAGTGGTGGTCGGGGCGGCCGTTGTGGCCGATGGGCCTGCGGTGGTGGCGACGAGGTCGGTGGTCGCCGCCGCCGTCGGGGCCGGATACACCGTTGTGGTGGCGTCGCCCTCCGACGAGCAGCTGGCGACGATCAACGCACCGGCGAGCGTGAGGGCGCAGAGACGGCGCATCTGCCGAGGTTACCGGACCGGGAAGCCTCCGCACCCCGGGTAACCTCAGCCTCATGACGGCCGAGTCGACCATGCGGGTGCTCCCTGAGGGGTACCCGGCGGAGTGGGTGACCGACATCCTGCTCAAGGACGGGTCAACGGTCCACCTCCGGCCCATCCTCCCCAGCGACGGCGAAGGGCTCAACGACCTCATCTCCCGCATGTCTCGCGAGAGCGTCTACCACCGGTTCTTCCGGGTGAAGAAGCGTCTCGACCCGGACGAGGTCGAGTACTTCACCGTCCTCGACTACGCAGACAGGATGGCGTTTGTGGTCGAACGCGACGCCAGGATCGTCGGGGTCGGGCGCTACGACCGGCAAAAGACGGGTAGCGACACTGCCGAGGTCGCCTTTGCCGTTGCCGACGCCGAGCAGGGTCGTGGCATCGGTACCCGGCTACTCGACTACCTCACCGCCTACGCTCGCCCCCGAGGCGTCACCGCCTTCAGGGCCTACGTGCTTGCCGACAACCACGCCATGATCAGGGTCTTCCGCGGCGCAGGGTTCCGGATGCGACGTGAGCTCGAGGAGGGCGTGTACACCGTGGAGTTCCCCACCGAGGTGTCGGTCGAGACGATCGCCGCCGCCGAGGAGCACGAGAAGCGGGCCACGGCGGCGAGCCTGACCCCGCTCTTCTACCCGTACTCGATCGCCGTGATCGGGGCCAGCCGCGACCCTGCGTCGATCGGCGGGCGGCTCATGGCCAACCTGCTCTCGGGCGACTTCACCGGCCCGGTGTACCCGGTCAACCCGAAGGCCGAGGTGGTGCGCTCGATGCTCGCCTACAAGTCGGTGCTCGACTGCCCCACCGTCGTCGATCTCGCCTTTGTGGTCGTCCCGGCGAGACACGTGATCCCTGTCGTCGAGCAGTGCGCCGAGAAGGGTGTCAAAGGCATCGTGGTCATCTCCGCAGGGTTTGCCGAGACCGGCGGCGACGGGACGGTGCTGGAGGACCGGCTCCTCGAGGTGGTGCGGGAGCACAGCATCCGGATGGTCGGGCCAAACTGCATGGGGCTGGTGAACACCGACCCTGCGGTGCGGCTCGACGGTCAGTTCGGGCCGGTGCGCCCGGCCAGGGGAAACGTGGCGATGTCGTCGCAGAGCGGCGCCCTCGGGATCGCCATCCTCGACTACGCCACCAAGCTCAACATCGGCATCTCGAGCTTTGTGTCTGTCGGCAACAAGGCGGACGTTTCCGGCAACGACCTCCTCCTGTACTGGGAGGACGACCCGGCCACAGACGTGATCCTGCTGTACCTCGAGTCGTTCGGCAACCCGCGCCGCTTTGCCCGCATCGCAAGACGCATCGGGCAACGCAAGCCCATCGTCGCCGTCAAATCGGGTCGCACCAGCGCAGGCGCCAGGGCGGCGAGCTCGCACACCGGTTCGCTGGCCAGCCTCGACATCGCCGTCGATGCCTTGTTCCACCAGTCCGGGGTGATCCGCACCGCAACGCTGTCGCAGCTGTTCGATGTCACCACCCTTCTCGCCAACCAGCCGTTGCCGCTGGGGCGGCGGGTCGGCATCGTCTCAAACGCCGGTGGCCCCGCCATCCTCGCCGTCGACGCCCTCGAGTCGCACAGCCTGGCGGTCGTCGAGTTCTCCTCGGGGTTGCAGGAGCGGTTGCGCAGCCTGCTCTCCCCGCAGGCGGCGGTGCGCAACCCTGTCGACATGATCGCTTCGGCGGGGCCCGAGCAGTACCGGGCCTGCATCGAAACGGTGATGACGTCCGACGAGGTCGATGCGGTGATGGCCATCTTCATCCCGGCCTCGCCGGAAGGGGCCGAGGAGATCGCCGCCGCCATCGCCGCCGCCGCATCGGCCCGCTACGGCGAGAAGCCGTTCCTCGCCGTCTACATGAGCTCGCAGGGCGCCCCACGTGACCTTGCGGCAAGCGACAGCCGGATCCCGGTGTACCCGTTCCCGGAGCAGGCGGCGCGGGCGCTCGGCCACGCCGTCGACTACGCCGAGTGGCGGCGGCGGCCGGTGGGATCGATCGTCCGGTTCGACGACATCGACGTCCCCCGCGCCGGCGCCATCGTCAAGCAGGCGCTGCTGCGGCTCGGTGAGGACGGGGGGTGGTTGGGGACCGACGAGGTGGAGGGGCTGCTCTCTTCGTACGGGCTCCGGCTGCCGGAGAGCGGCGTCGCCTCCACCGCAGACGAGGCCGTTGCCATCGCCGCCGGGTTCCCCGGCGCCGCCGTGCTCAAGGTCATCGCACCGTCGGCCGTGCACAAGTCGGATGTGGGCGGCGTCGTCCTCGACGTCTCGGGGGAGGAGGAGCTGCGCCGCGCCTTCGCCCAGGTGACGTCTGCGGTGCCGGACGCCGAGGGCGCCCTCGTCCAGGAGTTCGTCGCCGGGGGGCACGAGGTGCTCATCGGGGTGACCCAGGACCCCACATTCGGTCCGTTGATCGTGTTCGGGCTCGGTGGGGTGTTTGTCGAGCTGATCGGCGACGTCGCCTTCCGTATCCATCCGATCACCGACCTCGACGCCGTCGAGATGATCAGCGAGGTGAAGTCGAGCCGATTGCTCGAGGGCTACCGCGGCGGCGAGGCGGGCGACCTGGATGCTGTGCGCCAGGCGCTGCTTCGGGTGTCCGCCCTGGTGGAGGACTTGCCCGAGATCGCCGAGATGGATCTCAACCCTGTCAAGGTGTCGGGGCCGGGGAGGGGTCTGACCGTCGTCGACGCCAGGATCCGCATCCGTGAGGCGCAGCGGGCATGGCTCCCAGAGCCTGACCTGCGTCCGGCGAGGGTGTCGTCGCCGAGGATGCCACAATGAAGTGGCGCAGCGCACCGGGAGGACCGACGTGAAAGTAGTCGATGTCATGACAACAGATGTCATCTCGGTGGCCCCTGACACACCCATCACGGACGCCGCCAGGCTCATGTTCCGCAACAAGGTGAGCGGTCTGCCCGTGTGCGACGAGTCGATGTGCCTGATCGGGATCATCACCGAGGCGGACTTCCTGCGTCTCGAGGTCGCCAGGCAGGAGGTGGAGCACCCACAGCCGGTCGAGACCGTCGGCGAGGTGATGAGCCGCTCCGTGGTCACGATCGGCCCGGAAGCGAGCATCGGCGACGCCGCCAAGATGATGGTGGTCCACGACGTCAACCGGCTCCCGGTCGTCGACCGCCGCTCGCACATCCTCGGGATCATCTCCCGGCTCGACGTCGTGGCCGTGTTCACCAGACCGGACGACGTCATCGAGGACGAGATCCGTGAGGACGTGATCCGCCGGGTGCTCTTCGTCGACCCGGACACACTGGGGGTGTCCGTGGCCAACGGGGTGGTGAGGTTCGAGGGCGAGATCGGGACGAGGACCGAGGCCCGGTTGCTCGAAGAGGTGGTGCGGCGGCTCGACGGCGTCATGCGCGTCGACAACGGGCTGTCCTGGCGGATCGACGACGAAGCCAGGTGAGGCGCACCTGGCGCCGGGTTGCCGTCCCAGGGGTGACGCTTGCCACCGAGACGACCGAATGGGGTGAGCTCCCCCGGCCGCTCATCGTCGCCTCCCACGCCACAGGGTTCTGCAAGGAGGTATTCCACCCGGTGGTGGAGGAGCTGTCTCCGTTGGTCCCCGCCGCCGAGGTCATCGCCTTCGATCACCGTGCCCATGGCGACTCCGCACCGTCCCCGCCGCCGTACGACTGGTGGGATCTCGGGCGGGACGTGCTTGCGCTGCTCGACGGGCGTCGCATCGATGTCGGTCTCGGTCACTCGGCAGGGGCGGCGGCGCTGGTGATGGCCGAGCTGCTGGCACCAGGCAGCTTCACCACCTTGGTGTTGGTGGAGCCGATCGTGTTCCCTGGCCCATACGGCTACTTCGACCACCGCCTGGCGGAAGCGGCGCTGAAACGGCGCCGCAGCTTCGAGAGCCGGGCGGCCGCGCTTGACAACTTCGCCGCAAAGCCGCCGTTCGACCGCTGGGACCCGCGGGCCCTTGCCGGCTACGTCGACGGCGGGCTGACGCCAGTCGGTGACGAGTGGGTTCTCAAGTGCTCACCGGTCTTGGAGGCGGAGTTCTACAGGGCGGCGACGGCGCACGGGGCATGGGAGCGACTCGCCGAGGTCACATCCGCTGTCGTGCTCGTCGCCGGCGAGTTGTCGGACTCCCATCCCGGCCCTTTTCTGGAGCGCACGGCCGAGCGGCTCGGGGCGGGTCACGTCGACGTGGTGCCGGGAGCGACCCACTTCGTGCCGATGGAGGATCCGGGACGCATCGCCGGCCACGTCGCCTCCGCCCTCGGGGCGGAGCAGCTACCGGCCCACCGGTAACATCGCATGCGATGCTGCTGACCCCCTTCGCCGTTGCCGCCGCCGCCTCCCAGCTGTGCGGCGACGCCAGCCGGTTTCGCTTCGCCGTCGTCCCTGTTGCGGTCGACCCGCTCGACTTCGTGACGGCGGCGGCGCCCTTCTCCGCCTCCGCCCGCTACCTGGAGACCCCCGACGGGATGCGCGTCGGAAGCGTCGGCACGGCGTGGCGCATCGTTGCCGGTGGTCAGCGCCGCTTCGAGCGGCTCGAGACGCAGTGGGCGGAGCGCCCGTCGCTTCCCGCCGAAGCCAAGCTGCTGATCGGGTTCTCGTTTGCCGCAGACGGTGGAAGCGCTGAGGAGTGGCATGGCTTCGCCCCAGCAGAGCTGACGCTGCCATCGGTTGCCGTAATGGATGAGGGCGGCAGGCGCCTGCTGGTGGCGGCGGTGCCCCCCGGCGCGGAGGTGGATGGTCTCGTCTGGCTGCTGCGCAACCTCGATGCTGCCGAGCCGCCCCGTGTCCCCGGCTACGGTGATCACTCGGTGCACTCGGTGCCCTCCGGTCCTGTCTGGTGTGCCGCCGTCGAGGAGGCGATCGAAGCCATCCGCACCGGGTCGCTGCACAAGGTGGTGTTGGCGCGGTCGGTGGTGGTGCGAACCGAGATGGGCATCGACCCCTTCGAGGTGGTCCACCATCTCAGACAGCGCAGCCCGTACTGTCACGTGTACGGGTGGCAGATCGGCGACACCGCTCTTGTCGGGGCCAGCCCCGAGCTGCTGGTCGGGGTGCGAGGCGATCAGGTGCGTACGAACCCACTGGCGGGGACGGCGCGTCGAGGCGACAGCGACGAGGAGGACCGCACCGTGGGTGAGGCGCTGCTCGCCAGCGACAAGGACCGCAGCGAGCACGCCCTCGTCGTCGACGACATCGTCGCCCGGTTGCGCCCCCTCACCGGCAGGCTCGTGGTTCCGCACACTCCATCGCTGCGTCGGATCGCCACCGTCCAGCACCTGTCAACCGAGATCAAAGGCACGATGGCGGACGGTGTCTCGCTGCTCAGGCTGCTCGATCACCTTCACCCCACCCCTGCCGTTGGTGGCACGCCACGCACCGAGGCGATGGCCTTCATCGACAAGATGGAGGGCATGGACCGCGGTTGGTACAGCGGCGGTATCGGGTGGGTAGGTCCCGGTGGCGACGGAGATGTTGCGGTGGCGCTGCGCTGCGGGCTGCTTACTGGTCACACCGCCCGTCTCTACGCCGGGAACGGGATCGTCGCCGAGTCCGAGCCCGAGGCGGAGCTGGTGGAGACCCGGTGGAAGTTCGGCCCGCTGTTCAACCTGCTCACCGCCACCTGACGAGCGCGGGAAGCGTGCCGGTAGGCTGACCCGATCGTGATCGACTATCTCGCCGTCATCCGTTCAGAGTCCGCGCGCTTCCTCGAGCTGGTGCGCACCACACCCATGGATGTGGCGGTGCCGTCATGTCCAGGGTGGACGGTCGCCGACCTCACCTGGCATCTCGGCGAGGTCCAGCACTTCTGGTCCCGCATCGTCGCAACTCTGCTGACCGACCCGGATGCGGTCGATACCCCGGATCGGCCGGTGGACAGCGCCCTCGCCGACTTCCTCGCCGAGCAGTCGCAGGCCTTGGTCGACGCCCTGGCCGCCCGTCACCCTGAGGAGGTGTGCTGGAGCTGGTACGACGTCGACACCACCGTTGGCTTCAGCCGCCGCCGCCAGGCGCATGAGGCGTTGATCCACCGCATCGACGCCGAGCTGGCGGCGGGGACCACCTTCCGCATCGACACCGAGCTTGCCGCAGACGGCGTCGACGAGATTGTGCGCATCTTCCTCGATGTCGACAACCTGCCGGAATGGGCCGCACTCGACCCGCACGACGCCACCGCCGTCATCGCCATCGACGACGGTTCGGCGTCGTGGGCGATGGAGCTCGGCCGGTTCAGGGGCACCAGCCCGAACAGCGGCAGGACATACGACTTCCCGGCGATCAGCCTCATCGAGCCGCCCGTCCGGCCAACCGCCATCCTTCGTGGTGGCGCCGTCGACCTCGACCTGTGGTTGTGGGGTCGTGGTCCGCTCGATCCGATATCGGTCGAGGGCGACCACGCAGTAGCCGACCACATCAGGGCGGCGGCTGTCCAAGCGACCCAGTAGGGCCGCTCAGCCGCCCAGACCGGCGGCAACGGCGGTGCGCAGCTTCCGGTGGAGGTCGGCGAGCCGGCGACGGTCGGTGCGCACCTCGATCAGCTGCGGACCGTTGGCGGCGACGGCCTCGGTCAGCTCCTCGGCGTCGTCGATCCGGCGCCCCGGCACCCCTAGCGCGGCGGCGATGGCGGCGAAGTCGAGGCCGTGCGGGGTGGCGATGTGGCGCTCGAACACGTCGCGGTCGATCCGGCCGGGGTCCGCCTGTGGCAACAGCTCGAAGATGCCGCCACCGTCGTCGTTGACCACGACCACGGTCAGCGGCAGCCGCAGCCTCGCCATCGTTGCCAGGGCGCCGAGATCGTGGAGGGCGGCGACGTCCCCGATCAGCGCGACGCATCGCCGGCCGGCTGCGGCGATGCCGAGCGCGGTCGAGATCGACCCGTCGATGCCAGAGGCGCCCCGGTTGGCCACAACCGTGAGGGGGAGCGACCGGGCGTCGGCGAACACGTCGACATCGCGGATCGGCATCGACGACCCGGCGAAGAGAACCGCGTCTTGGGGACAGGCCGCCGCAACGATCCTGGCTACGGCAGGGGCGGTGGGGAAGCGCTCATCGCCGAGCGCGGTCTCCAGGGAGTTGCGTGCGGCGGTGTCGCGGCGGCGCCAGTCGTCGGCCCAGCGTGCCGGCGCCCCCGGGGTGCTGATGCGGGCGGCGGTGGCCGCAACGTCGCAGCGGACGACGAGGGTGGCGGTGCCGAGCGGTTCACGATGACCGCCCGGATCGATGAGCACCTGGGTGACGTCCGGGCGGGTCTCCAGCCAGCGCCACACCGGCTTCGAGGTTGGCAGCCCGCCCCAACGCACCACCACCTCTGGTGGGTCGGCATCGAGCGCTCCTGCGGTGGCGAGCAGATCGGCCGTGGCGACGATGGTGGAGCTGTGCCCGCCGAAGCGCAACCCGGACTGCGGGTCGGCGAACACGACGGCGCCCAGTGTGGTGGCCAGGGCATCCACCGCGTGGGCCGCCGCATCATCTGCGAGGGCGCCGACGACGAACAGCGCGGTGCGACCGGCCAGGATGCGGTCGAGTTTGGCGACGGTGGCGTCGTCTGGGATGCGCACACCAGTGGCCACCTGTGGCGTGCGGGGTGGCGCCGTCACCACCGCGGGCCGGGCCGGAGCGCCGGCCAGCGGGACCAGTGGCTCGCGGAACGGCAGGTTGAGGTGCACCGGTCCGGCCGGGCTCTCCATCGCCTCGCCCCAGGCGTGAGCGGCAAGCGACGGCGCTGCGGCGATGGCGGCGGCATCGGGTGGGGCGGCGCTGTGGCTCCACTTCACGTGGTCGCCGTACAGCTTGACCTGGTCGATCGTCTGTGGTGCTCCGACGTCGCGCAGCTCGGGTGGGCGATCGGCGGTGAGCACCAGCAGTGGTGTCCGTGACTGGAGCGCCTCGACCACCGCGGGGTGGTACTCGGCGGCGGCGGTGCCCGAGGTGCAGACAAGTGCCACCGGACGTCCGCTGGCTCTGGCCAGCCCGATGGCGAAGAACCCTGCGCTGCGCTCGTCGTGGTGAGACCAGTCGCGGATGCCGTGACGAGCGGCGAAGGCGAGCGTCAGCGACGTGTTGCGCGAGCCGGGGGAGATGCACACGTCACCGAGCCCGAGGTCGGCGAGGGCGGCGACGAGGGCGGTGCTGAAGGTGGCAGCTGCGTCTGGCACGCTGCGAGGTTACCGGCGCCGAAGTCGGCCAGCCCTTCGGGTGTAACGTGGCCGTCCGAGCCGGGAACCATGTGGGACCCGAGCGAGGAGGGTGTGTGAGGATGAGCGTGTGTGCGCTGCGGCGTGGGGCGGTGTGATGGACGCCATTGCACCCGACCGCCCGTTGCGGATCCCGGTTCTGCTTGGCACGGTGCGCAAGAGCCGTATGAGCGAGCGGGTGGCCCACCTCGTCCTCGACCGGCTCGCCGCCACGGACGGGGTGGCCACCGAGCTCATCGACATCGCTCGGCTCGACATCGTCACCAGCGACGCCGGCGAGGCGATCAAGGACCCCTTGTTCGCCGCAACCGTCTCCATGGCCGACGGGCTAGTGATCGTCGTCCCCGAGTACAACCACGGCTACCCCGGCATGCTCAAGCACATCCTCGACTCGAACTACTGGGAGTACGTCCATCGCGCCGTCGGTCTGGTCGGGGTGTCCTCTGGCCCGATCGGCGGGGCCAGGGCGATCGAGAACCTCCTTCCCGTCCTCAAGGCGGTTGGGCTCGTTCCCACCGCCTGGGACCTCAACGTCGGGAACGTCGCCTCGGTGTTCGCCGAGGACGGGACGGTCACCGATCCTCGCCTCGATGCCAGGCTCGGCGGCTTTGTCGGCGAGCTCGTCTGGATGAGCGCAACCCTGCGCCACGGCAGGTCGTTCATCCCCAACCCGGCCCGAGTGCGTTGAGCGCCGCCCAGCCGGGGACACCGGTCTGCCCCAACGACGGCATGATCCTCAACCGCCACGGAGTCATGCTCAACCTGCCGCCGGGTGACGACGACACCGCAGTGTCCCCCGAGCTCGGCGAGATCATCACAGACGTGTACACCTGCCCGGCCTGCGGCCACACAGACGGCGTCAGGGTCGACGGGGACCCATCGACACCGAGTTCATGACGGACGGGCAGGTGAAGAGAGCAGCCCCCGGTGCGCCTGCTCCTGTCACGTCTGCAATGGAGCCCGCCTGTCGTTGGTCAGATCGTCCGTAACGGGCGCAGTCCTGCGGCGGACGGTCATCCATCCGATCCAAGGAGCGCGCCATCGTCGGCGGCCACTACGACGTCATCGTCATCGGGACAGGAGCGGGCGGGGGCACCCTCGCCCATGCCCTCGCTCCGACCGGCAAGCGGATCCTCATGCTGGAGCGAGGCGACTACCTGCCCCGCGAGAAGGACAACTGGAACCCTGACGCCGTGTTCGGCCACGCCAAGTACCGCAACGCCGGGATGTGGCGCGACGGGGACGGAACGCCGTTCACGCCGGGCCAGCACTACTACGTGGGGGGCAACACCAAGTTCTATGGGGCCGTTCTGGCCAGTCTACGCGCCGAGGACTTCGGCGAGCTCCATCACCAAGACGGCGTCTCGGCCGCCTGGCCCATGTCCTACACCGATTTCGAGCCGTACTACGGTGCGGCCGAGGCCCTCTACCAGGTCCATGGGCGCAGCGGGGTCGACCCCACAGAGCCGGTCTACTCCCAGGAGTACCGCTACCCGGCGGTGAGCCACGAGCCCCGCATCCAGCGGCTGTCCGACGATCTCGAACGCATCGGGCTCCATCCCTACCCGCTCCCGGTGGGGGTGTTGCTCAACGAGGCGATGCGCCAGGCGAGCACCTGCATCCGCTGCGAGACCTGCGACGGGTTCCCCTGTCTGATCAACGCCAAGTCGGACGCCCAGGTCATCGCCGTCGACCCGGCGCTCCGTCATCCCAACGTGGAGCTCCTCCGCAACGCACGGGTCACCCGTCTCGAGCACTCGGCCGACGCCCGGGTGGTGAGCACGGTCAAGGTCCTGCGCAATGGGGAGCCGGAGGCCTACTCAGCCGACATCGTCGTGGTGTCGTGTGGAGCCATCAACTCGGCGGCGCTGCTGCTCCAGTCGCACAGCGATGCCCACCCCAGAGGTCTTGGCAACGGCAGCGACGCTGTTGGCCGCAACTTCATGCGCCACAACAACTCGTCGCTCATCGGATTCTCCCACGAGCCAAACCCGACGCTGTTTCAGAAGACGCTCGGCGTCAACGACTTCTACTTCGGCGCCGACGACTGGTCCTACCCGCTCGGGCACATGCAGATGCTCGGCAAGAGCGATGCGTCGACCATCGCCAGGTTGATGCCCGACGCCCCGGACCCCGTCGATCTCGCCCGCCACACCGTCGACTTCTGGTTCCAGACGGAGGACTTGGCGTTGCCGCAGAACCGGGTCACCGTCGACGCCGACGGCACCATCCGGCTCAGCTACACCGAGACCAACGCCGAGACGCACGACCGGCTCATCTCTAAGTTCAAGGATTTGCTCAACCGGGTGGGTTGCCGGGACCAGATGGTGCCTTTCCCCGAGTACGCCGGGGGCAAGAAGTCCATTGCAGGGGTGTCCCACCAGTGCGGCACGGTGCGCTTTGGTCGCAACCCGGCGGAGTCCGCCCTGGACCTGAACTGCAAGATGCACGAGCTCGACAACCTGTACGTCGTCGACGGCAGCTTCTTCCCTTCGAGCGGTGCGGTGAACCCGACGCTCACCATCATCGCCAACGCCCTCAGGGTCGCCGACCACATCAAGGAGCGGCTGTCCGCATGAGCCGCAACCCCACAGCCGTCTTGGGAGGCCGGCATGCCTGACGTCTCGTTCAACAACCTGCTGTGGGTGGCGCTAGTCGCCCTCGCCGCACCGCTCGTTGTAGGGAGCATGCCCCGGCTGCGCATCCCCGCCGTGCTCGCCGAGATCATCGGCGGCATCGCCGTCGGGCCATCCGTTCTCGGTTGGGTGGACGCAGACCTGGCGGTGGAGATCGTTGCGCTGATCGGTCTGGCGTTTCTCCTGTTCGTCGGCGGCACCGAGATCGATCCCGCCAGGCTGCGGGGCGCCGCGATGAGGCGCGCCGGGATGGCCTACCTGATCACCGTTGTGCTCGCCCTCGGGGCTGGTGGCGTTGCGGCCTGGCTCGGGCTCACCTCGTCGCCGCTACTTGTCGGCGTCGCCCTCTCGGCGACTTCGCTCGGGGTGGTGATCGCCGTTCTCACCGATACCCATCGAACGGCGACCGCATTTGGGCAGCAGCTCATCGTCAACGCCTCGGTGGCCGACTTCGGCGCCGTTGTGCTGCTGTCGCTCCTGTTCGCCAGGGGCGAAGTGTCGGTTGGGGTGCGACTCGTGCTGCTGGCCGGTCTGCTCGGATTCGCCGCCACTGCCGCCGTTGCCCTCAGCCGGGTCGGTCACGTGATGCGGGTATCGGCGCTGCTGGCTCGTCTCGAGGGAGGGGCGACCGAGATCCAGGTGCGGCTGGCCATCGTGCTCATGCTGGCGTTTGCCGTCGCCGCCCTCCAGGTCGGCGTTGAAGCCATCCTCGGCTCGTTCCTGGCCGGCGCCATGCTCTCGTTCGTCGCCCGCCGCGCCATGGTCGAGGCTCAGCTCCACCCCAAGCTTGGCGCCGTCGGCTACGGCTTCCTCATCCCGGTGTTCTTCGTCACCGCAGGGCTGCGTTTCGACCTGCGGGCACTGCTCGGCGGCGGTGCCACGCTGGTCGCAGTCCCTATGTTCGTGCTGGCACTGCTCGTTGTGCGTGGCGTCCCTGCTCTGCTCACCAGCCGCGGGCAGGACCGACGCTCCGCTCTCGCCATGGCGCTGCTCCAGGCGACCAGCTTGTCGTTCCTGGTGACGGCGGCGCAGATCGGGCTCATGGCCGGGCTGCTCGAACCGGGTCCGGCGTCTGCGATGGTGGCCGCCGGCCTTGTCTCTGTTGCGCTCTTCCCGCCGATCGCCCTCATCTTGCTCGGACCCGACGCCGGCTCAGCGGCCCCGGGCCCAGTCGCGGAACTCGTCGAGGAGGGCGGTCTGAGCCTCGGGTGACAGCGCCGCCTCGTCGAGACGTCCCACCAGACGCACCGTCTCCCTGATCTGGTCAAAGAAGGTGGTGCACCCGTCGCATGCCCGCATGTGTGCCTCGAAGCGGTTGCGATCTGTGGCGGGGAGGGCGTCGTCGAGGTAGGCCGTGACGATTTCGACGAACTCGGCGCAGCTGAGGTCGAGCGGCGTGTCGGGTGGTGTGGTCATCTCGAGTTCCTGGCTCTTCTCGGTAGTTGTACCACACCCCGAACCCGGTTGTGGTGCCGCGCGCGAGTGCTCATGGTCCTCCGTCGAGTGATTCCCGTCGTGCAGGCGACGGCGGGTGCGGAGGGTCTCCGCAACCGACCAGGCCTGGAAGGGCGAGCGAGCCGAGCAGCTGGGTTCCGGCCGTGAGGTCCACGATGCACGGTTCCGGCGGGGCGCCGATTCGTTACACCCGGCCTCGTCACAGGCCAGGCGTCAGGTATCGCTCGAGGACGAGGCGGACCCTGGATCGGGCGCGGTGCAGGAGCACCCGCTGGTTGCCCTGGCTGATGTCGAGCATCGCGCACACCTCCTCGGACGACAGCCCGGCGACATCACGCATGAGGAGCACCTCACGCTGCGCTGGCGAGAGCTCGGCGGCGGCCCGCTCGACGACACCCGTCATCTCGCCGGTCAGCACGCTGTCCTCAGGGCCGTCGTGCCAGGTCTGCGGGGGCGACGACCAATGTCCGGGCCACTGCAGGTGCTCGGCGGGGAAGAAGCGCTCGGGGTCGGCCGCCCCGTCGTAAGGGTCGTCCTGGAGCGACACCACCGAGGCGAACGGGATGGTGCGGTGCTCTCTCACCCCGATGCTCTTGGCGCGATTCATCAGGATGCGGACGACCCACGTCTTGAGCGACGACCTGCCCTCGAACTGGTGGATCCCGCGCAGCACGGCCAACCAGGTCTCCTGGACCACCTCCTCGGCGATGGCGTGGGTGGGGACGTACATCAGGGCGATGTGGAGCAGAACCCCACTCAGCCTTCGCACCAGCTCGGCGAAGGCGGCCTCGTCTCCCTCACGCAACCCGGCGACGAGCACGTCGTCCGGCGTTGCTGCGGTGAACTTGCGCTCCACCCGGCCAATCTACGGGGCGATGAAGCTCGGGGCGACCGGACGTAACGATGACGGCCACCGGGCAGACGAGTCCGCCATGAGAGCTGCCACCGCCACCACCACCGAGGGTCGCCGGCTCGCTGACGACGGCGCCGCTTGGCGGCGATGGGGCCCATACCTGTCGGAGCGTGCCTGGGGCACCGTGCGCGAGGACTACTCCGCCGACGGCGCCGCCTGGGAGTATCTCCAACACGACCACGCCAGGTCCCGCGCCTACCGCTGGAACGAGGACGGGCTCGGTGGCGTCTGCGACGATCAGCAAACGCTGTGTCTCGCCTTCGCCTTCTGGAACGGACGGGACCCGATCCTCAAGGAGCGGATCTTCGGGCTCAGCGGCAACGAGGGCAACCACGGCGAGGACGCCAAGGAGTACTGGTGGTACCTCGACTCCACCCCCAGCCACTCGTGGATGGAGTGGCGCTACCTGTACCCGATCGACGAGTTCCCCTACACCGGGCTTGTCGAGGGGAACCGCAGCCGTAGCCGGCTCGACGCCGAGTTGGAGCTCGCCGACACCGGCGTGCTCGACGTCGGTTACTGGGACATCACCGCCCACTACGCCAAGGCGGCCGCTGACGACATGGTCGTGCGGGTGACCGCCCGCAACACGGGCACCGCCCCCGCCACGCTCCACCTGCTGCCAACGCTGTGGTTCCGCAACACCTGGTCGTGGGGCGACGGTCACCAGCGGCCGCAGCTCGGCGCCGGCGACGGAGGGATCGTGGCCGAGCACAGGCGGCTAGGCCGCATGGTCCTCACCGGCTCCGGGGACCCCGACCTCCTGTTCTGCGACAACGAGTCGAACGCCGAGCGGCTGTGGGGGGTAGCCGGCCCCGGCTACCCGAAGGATGGGATCAACGACCACGTCGTCACGGGCGCCGCCGCGGTCAACCCCGAGCAGACGGGGACAAAGGCGGCCATGTGGTACCGGCTCGACGCCGCCCCCGGTGAGACGGTGGCGGTCACCGTGCGGCTTTCGACGACCGGTGCCCCCGTCGATGCGGCGGTCGATCGCCTCATGGCCGAGCGCCGCACCGAGGCGGACGACTTCTACGCCACCTTGACCCCTGGCGCCGCAACCGCAGACGAGGCCTCGGTGATGCGCCAGGCGTTCGCCGGGATGCTGTGGGGAAAGCAGTTCTTCCACTACGACGTCGAGCGCTGGCTCGAAGGCGACCCGACGTTCCCGCCGCCACCTGCGCAACGGCGTTACGGCCGCAACCACCAGTGGCGCCACCTCAACAACGCAGACGTGATATCGATGCCCGACCCGTGGGAGTACCCTTGGTATGCGGCCTGGGACCTGGCGTTCCATTGCATCCCCCTGGCCCACGTCGATCCCCGGTTCGCCAAGGACCAGCTGCTGCTGCTGTGCCGTGAGTGGTACATGCATCCCAACGGGCAGCTCCCCGCATACGAGTGGGCCTTCGGGGACGTCAACCCGCCGGTGCACGCCTGGGCGGCGCTGCGGGTGTTCGAGATCGACGGCGGCACCGACTTCGGGTTTCTGGAGCGGATCCTCCACAAGCTGCTCCTCAACTTCACCTGGTGGGTGAACCGCAAGGACACCTCCGGTAACAACGTGTTCGAGGGCGGGTTTCTCGGTCTTGACAACATCGGCCCCATCGACCGGTCCTCCGGTCTCCCGGCCGGGGTGCGCCTCGAGCAGGCGGACGGCACCGCATGGATGGCGATGTACTGTCTCAACCTGCTCGAGATGGCGCTCGTCCTCGCCGACCACGACGCCACATACGAGGATCTGGCCACAAAATTCTTCGAGCACTTCGCCTACATCGCCGAGGCGATCAACACCCAGGGGTTGTGGCACGAGGAGTCCGGCTTCTACTTCGACGTGCTTCACGCCGGCGGCGAGCGGATGCCCCTCGAGGTGTGGTCGATGGTGGGGATGATCCCGCTCTACGCCACCACCACCCTCGGCAGGAGCACGCTCGACCGTCTTAGCGACTTCGCCGGGCGCACGCAGTGGTTTCTCGATCACAAGCCGCAGTACCACGACGTCGTGGCGCACACCCACACCCTCGGCATGCACGAGGGGCGGTTGTTGTCGATCGTGTCACCGCACCGGCTCACCCGGATCCTCGCCACCATGCTCGACGAGGCCGAGTTCCTCTCCCCGTACGGTCTGCGGTCGGTGTCGGCGCACCACAGGGAGTCGCCGTACTCGGTGGAGATCTCGGGCATGAGGGCGAGCGTCGGTTACGAGCCGGCAGAGTCGTCGAGCGGGCTGTTCGGGGGCAACTCAAACTGGCGGGGCCCGATCTGGTTCCCGGTGAACTACCTCGTGATCGAGTCGCTGCGCCGCTTCGCCCGATACTTCGGCGAGGACTTCACGGTCGAGTGTCCCACCGGGTCGGGGGTGACGATGACTCTCACCGAGGTCGCAGACGAGCTGTCCCGCCGGTTGGTGTCGATCTTCCTCCGCACCGAGGAGGGGAAGCGACCGGTGAACGGCTGGTACGAGCTGTTCGACCGCCCAGGGCTCGACGGCACAATGCTGTTCCACGAGTACTTCCACGGCGACACCGGCATGGGACTCGGGGCGTCGCACCAGACCGGGTGGACCGGTCTTGTCGCCGACCTCATCTGCTCGAGGATCGCAGAGGAACCCACCGCAACCGATGAGCCGGCCGCCGCAGCGTCCGCAGGACGGCCCGTCGAGAAGGAGACCGTGAGATGAAGGGGATGGAGGGCAAGAACGTGCTGGTGACCGGAGGCAGCTCCGGCATCGGCCAGGCGATCGCCGTCAGGATGGCCGAGGAGAACGCCAACGTCGCCATCAACTATGTCGGCGCCAAGGCGGGCGCCGAGATGACGGAGGAGCAGATCGAGCGGGCCGTGCATATGTGCATGGACCAGATCGAGGAGCACGGCAAGCACACCATGCTGGTCGCTGCAGATGTCTCGAATGAGGCACAGGTCAAGACGATGTTCGCCGATGTCATCGCCGAGATGGGTGGCGTCGACATCCTGATCAACAACGCCGGGATCCAGATCCCCTCGCCGAGCCACGAGGTATCGCTCGCCGACCTGGAGAAGGTGCTTGCCGTCAACCTGGTTGGCGCCTTTCTGTGTGCCCGGGAGGCGATCGCCCACTTCATCGCAGAGGAGAAGCCAGGGTGCATCATCAACGTGTCGAGTGTCCATGAGGTCATCCCCAAGCCGCGATTTGTCGGCTACTCGATCTCGAAGGGCGGGATGGAGAACCTGACGAAGACCCTGGCCCTCGAGTACGCGGGGCGCGGCATCCGGGTAAACGCCATCGGTCCTGGGGCGACGATCACACCGATCAACCGGGCGTGGGTCGACGACCCGATGAAGCGGGAGATGGTCGTCGCCCACATCCCGATGGGACGGGCGGGCGAGGCTTGGGAGATGGGTGCCGCCGCCGCCTTCCTGTGTTCGGAGGACGCCGCATACATCACCGGCCAGACGCTGTTTGTCGACGGCGGGCTCACCCTCTACCCGGACTTCCGCACCGCATGGTCGTCCGAATGATCGAGCCGTTGCCCTCCCGGTACCGGGCCGGATGCCGAGGCGGGCAGCCTCGACGAGGTCGCCGCTACCCAGGTCGTCGGGGAGACTCGGTGAACGTCGATCAAGGAGCGCTTCGAGCCAGTCAAATCGGTACCCGCCTGCCGGCGTGGGGATGACGAGTTCCCTGCTGATGCGGCCTGCCTCTGCGGCTCCAGGAACCGGGCGCCCTCGATGGGCTCAGCGCGGCGCGTACTCAACTGAGGTGAAGGGCCAGGCGGTGGCGAGCCAGTCGCTCACGCTGCGCCAGAGCGTCATGTCCAGCTCGGCGCCGGCGACGCGATCCTCCCCGCGAGGTTGACGTCGTCCTCGACGGGTGAGGGGTGCGGGTCCAGCCAGGCGATGGCCGGGCGCAACCACGCCCGGTGTGCGACGATGACGGGATGGATGTCCCGGCTCATGTCGACGCCCTCCAAGCCGCAGGTCACCGGCTTGTCGAGGTGGCGGCGACGACCGCTCCCGACACGCCGGTGCCGACCTGTCCTGGGTGGACAGTGCGCGACCTGGTGCGTCACCTCGGCGGGATCCACGCCTGGGCGACCATCTTCGTCGCCGAGCGCCGAGTCGAGCCGATCGCTCAGGATCTCGAGGAGCTCGTCGGCGGTTGGCCACCTGACACCGAACTGGTCGGCTGGTACGGGGCGCTCCACCGGCGGCTTGTAGCGACGCTCGCCGCCGCACCCCCCGATCTCGAGTGCTTCACCTTCCTGGCGGCGCCGAGCCCGCTGGCGATGTGGGCGCGGCGCCAGGCGCACGAGACCTCGATCCATCGGATCGACGCCGAGGCGGCAGTCGGGCAGCTCACGGCTTTCCCCGCCGGGCTCGCCGCCGACGGCATCGACGAGTTGCTGACCGCGTTCCTCACCCGACCGGGTCGGGGACCTCGCGCCCCGCAGCGCACCGCACTGCTGGTCGAGCCGGTCGATCACGTGGAACGGTGGCTGGTGACGTTCGACGAGCACACCTGCCGCACCGAGCGCCACACCGGGCATGCGACAGGGCCGGCCGATGCCACCGTGACAGGCGCCGCCACGGACCTGTATGCCTGGGTGTGGAACCGACCGTCGATCGGGGCGGTCTCGATCTACGGGGATGAGACTGTCGCGGCGACGTGGCGGGCCACGTCGCAGGTGCGGTGGCGGTGACCCTGCGATGCGAGCACTCGTCTACGGGGCGATGAACCCCGACCTGGTGCATGTGGTGGATCGGCTGCCGGCGGCCGGTGACGACACTCGGTCGCGGGTGTGGCGCATCACCTGGGGAGGCAAGGCGGCCAACGCGGCTGTTGCGCTTGCCGGTTGGGGCGTCGAGGTGCGGCTCCTCGGGCTTGTCCTCGGTCAGGACCCGCTTGGCGATCTGTTCCTGGAGGCGCTCCCCGGTCCCCGGATCGATCGCTCGTGGATCGAGCGCCATCCGACCGCCCGCACCCGCCACTGCGTCATTCTGCTCACCCCGGATGGCGATCGCAGCATCGTCTGCGCAGGCTACGCCGGCGCCACCTTCCAGCGCGTCCGAGACGAGGCATGGAGCGATGTGGATGTCGTCCTTGTCGATGGGTTCGGGGGCGACGCCGCCGTCACCGTGTGTGCCGAGGCCCACCGGCGGGGCACCCCCGTGGTGTGGCTGGATGCGCCGATCCCGCCGCCGGTCGATGTCGACCTCGTCGTGTGGTCACGCACCGAGCACACCAGTGACGAGGCGGCCCGGCTCGGGGCGGGTGGCCGCAATGTCGTGCTCACCGCAGGAGCCGGTGCGGTGGTGGCGCACTGGGCGGGGGGACGGTTCGAGGTGAGCCCGCCGCCGGTTGCCGCCGTCGACACGACGGGCGCCGGAGACGTGTTCGCCGCCGCGTGTGCGCTCGGGCTGGCGTCCGGGTGGACACCGCGGCATATCGTGCGCTGGGCGGCGGCTGCTGGTGCGGTCTCGGCGCATACCGGGCGGTCGGCGCCGTCGACCCGGGAGCAGGTGGACCGCATCGCCGGTGGCGCCGGCCCGCTCCTCACCCCCTGAAGCGCCGGCCGGTCCACTCTCCAACCGCAGTGGCGAGTCGTTCGTATTCGTCACGCGAGTTGTAGGCCTGCGCCGACACCCGCAGCCAGCGGTCGTCGGGTCCCGGCCCGCGTGTCACCGGTACCTCGATGCTCCACTCCTCGGCCAGGTACGTCTGGAGCGGGTCGAGCTCGAGGGCGTTCGGCGGCCTAGGCGCCGCCGGCAGCGGCACGATCGCCATCGAGCCGAGCATCTCATCCGGCGCAGGCGAGGTCGTCTCGAGGACTTCGAGAAGCAGGTCCCGGCCGGCGAGAGCCAGTGTGCGGTTGCGGGTGCGCAGCTCCTGCCACCCGCCGGCGAACACGGTGCCCATCGTTGCCAACGCCTGCGGGACGCACAGGTAGGCGGAGGGGTCGTCCGTGCCCACCCAGTCGAACTCTGCGTGGTACTGGGACCGGCCCTGCGGTACCTGGGTGCGACCCCAGCCGGCTACGACCGGCACCACCCCGGGCCTCACGTCATCGCGCACCCATAGGAAAGCGGCGCCCTTCGGGGCGCATAGCCACTTGTGGCAGTTGCCGGTGTAGTAGGCGGCGCCGGTCGCCGTCACATCGAGGTCGAGCATGCCCGGGGCGTGGGCGCCGTCGACGAGCGCCGGCACCCCTTGCGCCTCGAGGGCGGCCACGATCTCGCGGATCGGGTACACGATCGCGGTCGAGCTGGTGACGTGGTCGATGACGGCCAACCGGGTCCGCGGCGTCACCGCCGCAAGCACGGCGTCGGTGACGGCCTCCGGTCCGGCCAGCGGCATGCGGATCGGAGCGACGACGACGACCGCCCCGGCCCTGGTGGCGACGAAGTCGACTGCGTTGCGGGCGGCCCCGTAGGCGTGGTCGGTGACCACGATCTCGTCGCCGTGGCGTATCGACAGCGACCGCAGCACGGCGTTGATCCCCGTCGAGGCGTTTGGGACGAAGGCGAGGCCGGCGGCGTCTGCGCCAACGAAGCGGGCGAGCTGTTCCCTGGCGGCGTCGAGGAGCTCGGGCAACTGGCGGCCGAAGAACCTGACGGGGTTGGCCTCCATCCGGCTGCGCCACTCCGCCTGCCGCTCGAGCACCGCCCGCGGGGTAGCGCCGAAGGAGCCGTGGTTGAGGTGAGTGACGGTGGCATCGAGGCCCCACAGGCTGGCCTGCGCCGAGCTCACAGCAGCGCCCCGATGGCGAAGAGCACGCCGACGGCGAGCTGGATGCGCGCCGTTGCCGCCAGTGCGGCGATGAGGGGCGGCCCATCGACGGTTCGCCCCACCGCCCGCACGACGGAGAGCGCCGGGGGCAGTCCAAGAAGGGCCAACGCCGACCACGGCGGTACCCACCCGGCGGCGGCGGCGACGGCAACAACGGCGAATGCGGCCCAGACGACCCAGGCGAAGAGGGTGCGGGAACGGCGTCTCCCCAGCTTTACGGCGAGGGTGCGCTTGCCGGCGGCGGTGTCTGTGGCGATGTCCCGGATGTTGTTGGCGACGAGGATGGCGGTGGCCAGACACCCCATGACGATCCCCCCGATCCAGGCGTCGAGCCCGACCGTCTGGTCGTAGACGTAGCGGGTCCCTGCGGTGGCGACGAGACCGAAGAACACGAAAACGAACACCTCGCCAAGCCCCCGGTAGCCGTAGGGGACAGGCCCGCCGGTGTAGCCGAGGGCGGCGGCGATCGACAGCACCCCGATGACGACGACGAGCGGCCCCGCCAGCCACGTCAGGTACAACCCGATCAGGACCGCAGCCCCGAAGACGACTCCGATGCCAATGCGCATCTGCTTGGGCGTGATCAAACCTGAGGCCACGGCGCGCTGGGGCCCGATGCGGCGCTCGGTGTCGGCGCCCCGTGCCGCATCGGAGTAGTCGTTTGCGTAGTTGACCCCGATCTGGATCAGCAGCGCGGCGGCGAGCACGGCCAGGAAGGGGACGATGCGGAACGACTGGTCGCGGATGGCGAGGGCGCTGCCGACGATGACAGGGGCCACCGACGCCCACAGCGTGGGAGGCCGCGCCGCCATCACCCAGGGCCGGTGTGTGTCCACGGCCCGCTCAGAAGTGCCAGGGGAACCGGGAGTAGTCCTGGTCCCGCTTCTCGAGGAAGGCGTCGCGACCCTCTTGCGCCTCCTCGGTGCCGTAGGCGAGCCGGGTCGCCTCGCCGGCGAAGAGCTGCTGCCCGACCAGACCGTCGTCCGGCAGGTTGAAGGCGTACTTCAGCATCCGCTGCGCCGTGGGGGATTTGGCCACGATCTCGGCAGCCCACTCGAGCGCCACGGCCTCCAGCCGGTCGTGGGGGACGACGGCGTTCACCATGCCCATCTCCAAGCCGTCCCGCGCCGTGTAGGTGCGGCCGAGGAAGAAGACCTCCCGCGCCCGCTTCTGCCCCACCTGGCGGGCCAGCAGCGCCGAGCCGTACCCGCCGTCGAAGCTGGCGACGTCGGCGTCGGTCTGCCGGAAGCGGGCATGCTCCTCGCTGGCGAGGGTGAGGTCGCACACAACGTGCAGGCTGTGACCACCCCCGACCGCCCACCCCGGAACCACGGCGATCACCACCTTTGGCATGAACCGGATCAGCCGCTGCACCTCGAGGATGTGGAGCCGTCCCAGCCGGGCCGGGTCGATGTCGAGATCCTCGGCGTACCGGTAGCCGTCGCGGCCCCTGATCCGCTGGTCACCCCCGGAGCAGAACGCCCACCCGCCGTCGCTTGGCGACGGCCCGTTGCCGGTGAGCAGGACGCAGCCGACATCCGGGGTCATCCTGGCGTGGTCGAGCGCCCGGTACAGCTCGTCGACGGTGTGGGGTCGGAATGCGTTGCGCACCTCGGGGCGGTCGAAGGCAACCCGCACCGCCCCGACACCAATCGCCCTGTGGTAGGTGATGTCGGTGAACTCGAAACCGGGGACCACCTGCCAGGCGGTGGAGTCGAAGATCTCGGAGACCATGTGCGCTCGATACTGTAGTGAGGGCCATGGCGCCCACCCCGACCACCGACTGGCTGCGTCGCGGCGCCCGCTCCCATCCCGAGGCGGTGGCGCTGGTGTCTGCGGCTGGGGAAGTGAGCTACGCCGCCCTCGACGAGCTTGTCGACCGTACCGCCGCCACCCTCGCCGCCACCCACGGTCTCGGTGGCGGCGACCGGGTCGGAGTGGTCTGCGTCGGGGAGCGGCGGGTGCACACCGTGACCTGGCTGTGGGCCACATGGCGTCTCGGCGCCACTGCGGTCGTCCTCGACCCGGCACGGCCCGACCGCGAGCGGCTGCGGGAACGTTGGGGGCTCACCGCAATCGTCGGCGAGGTGGGGGTCGGCCCTGAGCGACCGGGGCCGACCGTTGGCGCCGGACCAGGCGTCGATCACAGCTGGGTGCCGACGTCCGGATCGTCCGGCTCCCCCCGACCGGTCAGGCTGACCAACGCCAACGTGGCCACCGCCGTCACCGCCTCCCAACAACGGCTTGGCAACGGACCGGCGGATCGCTGGCTGCTCACCCTCCCGCTCCACCACATTGGTGGCCTGTCGACCCTGTGGCGCTCCGCCGCCGCCGGCGGCGCCGTCGTGGTCCACGACGGTTTCGAACCTGACCGGGTCGCCACCGCGATGCGCACAGGCGACGTGAGCGTGGCCAGCCTTGTCCCGACGATGTTGCACCGCATCCTCGAGATCCACCCCGGGCCGTTTGCGCCGATGCGAGCCGTGCTGCTCGGGGGGGCGGCGTCGTCGCCGGCGCTGGTGGCGCGGGCGCTCGAGGCGGGTCTGCCGGTGCTAGCGAGCTACGGCATGACCGAGGCGTGCTCGCAGGTGGCGACGGTGGCGCCGAGCGACGTGGCGGACAGCCTCGTCTCGGTCGGCCGGCCTCTCCAGGGGATGATCGTGACCATCGACAGACCCGATGAGGACGGGCTCGGCGAGATCCTCGTCGACGGCCCTGCCGTCTCTCCCGGCTACGCCTTCGAGCCGCCGCGCACCGGCCCGCACCGCACCGGCGACCTGGGTCGGTTCGACGAGGCCGGCCGGCTGGTCGTGGTGGGGCGTGGCGACGATCTCATCGTCAGCGGCGGCGAGAACGTCGCTCCCGGCGCCGTCGAGTCGGTGCTGGCCGCCCACCCCGGCGTCGCCGCCGTCGTTGTCCACGGGGTACCGGACACGGAGTGGGGCGAGATCGTGGTGGCCGTCGTTGTGCCGCACCATGAAGGGGTGACGGTCGCCGACCTGACGGCTCACGCCCGTCGCCATCTCCCCCCGGCGCAGCGCCCGCAGCGGTGGCGTCTTGCCGCCGAGCTCCCGCTGCTCCCCAACGGGAAGATCGACCGGCGGGCGGTACTGGCGGAGACATTGGACGCTCCCGGCTGATAGCGTCGCCTCCCATGGATCTCGGTCTCAGCGGCAAGCGGGCACTGGTGGCGGCGGCGTCCTCAGGTCTGGGGTATGCGATCGCCCGTGACCTCGCCGGTCAGGGCGCCGTTGTGGCGATGGCCAGCCGCACCTTGGGCCGGATCGAGGAGGCGGGGCACCGCATACGCCGCGAGGTCGAGGACGCCGTGGTCTTCCCGGTGGTGTGCGACGTCACAGACGATGCGTCGCTGCGGCGTTGGGTCGACGAGGCGGCGGCCGCCATGGGCGGGATCGACCTCGCCGTGGCCAACGGCGGCGGGCCGCCTGCCGGAACGTTTGCGGATCTCGGGCCGGATGAGTGGGACACCGGGTACCGGCTGACCCTGGCGCCTGCGCTGTCGTTTGCCCGCCACGTCCGCCCCCATCTCGGCCGTGGGGCGTCGGTGCTGTTCATGACGTCGTCGTCGGTGAAGGAACCGATCCCCAACCTGGTGTTGTCAAACGTCTTCAGGGCCGGGGTGGCCGCCCTTGCCAAGACGCTGGCCATCGAGTGGGGCGGCGCCGGAATCCGGGTCAACCACCTGATCCCTGGGCGCATCGCCACCGAACGGCTCGTCGAGCTCGACACGGACACGGCGGCCCGCCGCGGTGTCCCGCTCGCCGACGTGGAGCGCTCGGTGCAGGCGGACATCGCCCTCGGCCGCTATGGGACGCCGGAGGAGTACGCCAACGCCGCCGTCTTCCTCCTGTCCGACGCCGCCGCCTACATCACCGGCGCCACCCTCCAGGTGGACGGCGGGCTCATCCGCAGCGTCATGTGACGGACCGTGACCGAGACGGCGCGCCACCGTCGTCTCCGCCTGGCGAGGCGGGTCAGCGACCGTCGAGGCGGATGGTCCACGGATCGATCGAGGCGATCCTCAGGTGTGACCCGCTCCACGGATCACGGGCGAGGGTGGCACGAATCTCGTCCTCGGACTCGGCCACGATCACGTGCACGATGCGGTGCTCGTCGGCCAGTGGCCCGCCGAGCACGATGAAGCCGGCGTCGACGAGGCCGTCCATGAACGCAGCATGCTCATCCCAACCAGGCTGCTCCTCGAGCGGTCTCGCCGGATCCCACTCAGGCCCGGAGCGGTGGACCACGACGTGGTACATCGCCATGATCGACACCTACTGTCCGTCAGGGAGCCCGGCCCCCGAGCCGGGCGAGAAACCGAGCCTGCGCAGGAACGCATCGCTGCTCGGCTCCCGCCCCAGGAAGGCGCGGAGATGGTCGATCGAATCGCGCGACCCGCCGGTGGCCAGCACCTCGGTTCGGTATCGCCCGCCGACCTCGGCGCTGGTGACGCCGGTGCGCTCGAACTCGGAGAACATGTCGTCCCCGTACACCCTGGCCCACAGGTACCCGTAGTAGCCGGCGTCGTACCCCCCCATGAGATGGCCGAACCCGGCTGGGAAGAATGTGTCCTCATGGAACGGGAGCAGGGTGTGCTGGTAGGCGGTGCGGTACACGTCCATCAGGTCGGGCGGGGCGGCGGTGGCGTGCATGCCAAGATCGAGCTTGCCGAGGAACACCTGACGCATGTCGAACAGCGCGGCGTTGAGGTCGCGGGCGGCGACGAGCTTGTCCACCAGCGCAGCCGGGATCGGCGCGTCGGTCTCGTGGTGACGGGCGAAGCGGGCCAGCACCTCCGGCTCCCACATCCAGTTCTCCATGATCTGCGACGGCGCCTCGACGAAGTCCCACTCGGTGTCGTAGCCGGAGAAGCGGTTGGTCTCGACGGTGGTCAGGCAGAAGTGGAGGATGTGGCCGAACTCGTGCCACAGCGTCACCGCCTCGTCGTGCTCGAGCAGCGAAGGAGTGGATGCCGTCGGTTTGGTGAAGTTGGCGACGATGGCGGCGACGGGCAGCCGGTAGGAGCCATCCGCTTCCCGGCGACCGTAGGTGATGGAGAAGGCGGCGGCGTGGCCGAACTTGCCCTCGCGGGGGAACAGGTCTGCGTAGAAGAAGGCGATCGGCTCGCTGTCGCCGCGGTTGCGGATCTCGTAGAGGGCGACGTCGGGGTGCCAGGCGGCGGGGTCTGCGACCTTGGCGTACTCGAGACCGAACACCTCCCCGGTCACCTCGAACATGCCATCCACCACCCGCTCCAGCGGGAAGTATGCGGCCACCTCGTTCGGGTCGACGCCGTAGTCCCGCTTGCGTTGCACGTTGTCGAGGAACGTGGTGTCCCATGGTTCGACGGGCCCGCCGCCGAACTCGGTGACGGCGAGGGCTGTGAGGGTCTCGAGCTGGCCGGCGCCGAGGGTGGTCAGACCGGGCACCACCGAGTCGTAGAAGGCGTCGACCCGGTCAGGCGTGCCCGCCATCTTCACTTCGATGGCGAGATCGGCCCATGTGGCGAACCCGAGGAGCTTGGCGATCTCGGCACGGAGCCGCACCGCCTCCTCGAGCAGCGGCCGGTTGCCGGCGACAGCCTTGTTCCAGAACTTGTGCTGCAGCCGCTGCCGCAACTCGCGCCGCTTCGCCTCCCGCATGAACGGGAAGTAGTCGGGGTAGTCGAGCGACACGAAGAAGCCGCCGTTTCGCCGCTCCAGTCGGGCCACGTAGTCGTCAGGGAGCCCGTCGAGGTCGTCGGGGCCGATCTCGATGCCGTCGGCCCACTCGTCGAGGTTTCTCCCGAACTCGACCTCTAGCTCGACGAGCCGGCGCCGCAGCGCCTGCAACCGGTCGCGGGCGCCGCTGTCCAGCTCGTGACCGGCGCGGCGGAAGTCGCGCATCGTGTGTTCCAGCAGTCGTCTTCGTTCGCCCTCCAGCGCGGCGGCCTCGTCGCTTGCGGCAAAGCTGCTCACCACCTCGTAGAGGTCACGGCGGAACACGAGGTCGGTTGCCCATTTGGTGAGTCGCTCCTCGGCCCCGCTCCCCGCCGCCCGCACCGCCGCATCTGGGTGGACCCTGGCCATGAATGCGCCCTGTCCCGAGGCGTCGCCGACGATGGCCGCCGCCGCATCGAGGGCGGCAAGGGTGGAGGCATAGGTGGGTGGTCGGGTGCGTACGGCGGTGGCGACGACAGCGTCTGCGGAGCGCAGAGCAGCCTCCGTCAGCGCGGTCACCCCATCGGCTGTGACCGCGGTGAAGTCATGGAGCATGACGGGGGAGGGTAGCCGCCGGTCAGGGCCTGGCGCCGAGCGTCACCGGGAGGACGATGTCACCCCCGGTGTCCGCAACGGTGATGGTGATGGCGTCGCCGGCGGCGTGGTAGCGCAGCGCAACGATGAGATCGTCCATCGTCGTCACCGGGTCGCCATCGATGGCGGTGATCAACGCCCCGGCCTCGAGCCCGGCGGCCTCGGCGCCTGAGCTCGGCTCGATGGACTCGACCTCGACCCCCACGGCCACGCTCCCACCATCTGCGGCGGTGGAGAAGCTCGTGGTCCCGAGGATGCCGAGAAAGGCGTGCTCCACCAACCCGTTGGCGATGATCTCGTCTGTGACCCGCTTCACCAGCTCGACCGGGGTGGCGAACCCGATACCCTCGACACCCACGTCGCTCACCCCGACGGCTGTCGTGATCCCGATCAGCCGGCCCCTGGTGTCGACCAGGGCGCCGCCGCTCGAGCCCTGGGTGATCGGAGCGTCGGTTTGGAGCATCCCGTAGAGGATGTCGTCAGCCGAGACCTGCACCTGCCGCCCGAATGCGGACAAGACCCCGACGGTGAGCGAGGGTCCTCCCTCGAGACCGAGCGGGCTGCCGACGGCGACGGCGGCGTCGCCGACCCGCAGGCTCTCGGTGTCGCCAAGCGTGATCGGGCGAAGTCCTGCGGCGTCGATGCGCAGCACGGCGAGATCGGTGAGGGGATCGGTGCCGACCAGGGTGGCCTCGTACTTGGTGCGGCCATCGGACAGCACCACCTCGTAACTGGTGCCGGCGGAGACCACGTGGTCGTTGGTGACGATGAGCCCTGCAGCGTCGAGGATGACCCCAGACCCGGAACCCTGGATGATGATGCCGGCCGCATCCGACGTTCCCACCTGGACGGTGACGATGGAGGGGATCACGGCGCTGGCGATGGAGACGGCGTCCGGATCACCGCCCAACCCCGGCGCCGGGGTGATCTCGATCGGCTGCACCGTCTCGTCGTCGACACCGGCGGCGGCGGCGTCGGCGGCCACCGTGGTGGTCGGAGGCGGGGTGTCGTCCTCGATGAGCTGGAAGCCGGCGAGGGCCAGGGCAGCGCCGAGCACTGCGGCGACGATGGTCTGGAGCCACCCGGCGCCGAGCCGCCGCCGCCGCACCTCTGCCGGGGCGATGCCGCTGCGGCTCGACACCGGCCCCAACGATGAAGCAACGACGCCGTCCTCCGGCTCGAGCGGCGGTTCTCCAGGGAGACGGACCCACACCGGCTCCCGGCTGCCCGTCGCATCGAGGCGAGGCGGGGCGGCCGGGTCGGTTCTCGTCTGGTCCATCGGTCCTCCTTGGGAGGCTGCTAGCTCGTACGGAGCGGTGGTGGCGTTCGGGTGATCAGATGTCAGCCGTGCGGACGTCGTGGCCTCGCACCCGCGGGAACGTGACCGGGCTGTGCACGTGGCAGGTACCCCTGCGGTTGTAACGGGACAGCAGTGTCGTGCATTCCTCGGCGGCGCAGGTGCGAACGCCTTCGACCGTCTTGGGGCGACGGCGCTTGCCCGTCAGCCTGCGGCCGGTGAGCGCGGTGTCCTTCATCACCCCAGCATGGACCGGGCCAGGTAAAGGGGTCGTAAAGCGAAGATGAGAAGTCGCTCACATTCGGATCTCCCCGCCTACTCGCCGACCGCATAGAAGAACCCGTCGCGGGCGCCGACGTAGAGCCGCCCCTTCCACACGGCGGGGGTCGACTCGATGCATCCGCCGGTGAAGGCCCGCTCGGCGAGCCGAACCGGTGCCCGTGCGTCAGCGATGTCGTACACCCGTAGCGCAGGCGCCGTGTCGCAGTTGACGGCGACGAGCAGCCGGCCGTCCACGGCGACCGGCGACGACCAGGCGTGGCCGCCGATGTCGTCGCTCCACACCACCTCGCCTGTTGCGGTGTCGACGGCGAGCAGGTCGCCTGGGTTGGTGGCGACGAACAGGGTGTCGCCGACAAGCGCAGGCGTCGCCCAGATGCCGCCCTCGAGACCGTTGCGGGAAGGCACATCGACCCCCCACACCCGGGGGTCGCCTGCGGCGTCTGGATCGAGCTTGACGAGCTGGCCGACCTCCCGCCCCCGCACCGTGCCCAGGTCCACCTGGGCGGACACGTAGATGTCGCCGGCGCCGTCGATGACGATGGTGGCGTCGACGTCGTCGCCGACCCAGTAGTCGAAGACGATCTCGGCGTCACCGTCCGGCAACGCGCCGATATCGACGCCCACGATGCGACCTGCCGAGTTGGCGAAGTAGGCGCGGTTGCC